>Ga0164295_10000196_pt1 | contig 50934 bp, 49 predicted proteins | sample GEODES006metaG_FD_111798 | JGI IMG/M metagenome (GOLD analysis project Ga0164295, IMG submission 111798) | Oligotrophic lake water microbial communities from Sparkling Lake, Wisconsin, USA - GEODES006 metaG | ecosystem: Environmental > Aquatic > Freshwater > Lake | place: USA: Sparkling Lake...
AGGGTGCCGGCAACCGACGCCAGCAGGATGACGAAGGGAAACAGCGTCACCAGGCTGAGATAGGCCAGATTGCCGGCATGGGTGAAGCCGTTTGCAAATGTGCCATTGACGGCATCGATCGCAATGCGCCGGAGCGGCCAGCGGGCGCGCCAGGATCGGGCTGCCGCCACAGCGGCCATCAAAGATCGAAGGTCGCGCGCGGATTGCGGCCGTCGATGAAGTTTTCGGCAAACGCCTTCAACGCTTCGTGATCGGGCGGGATGTCGATCATCACCGTCACCAGTTGATCACCGCGCGTGCCATCGGTGCGGCGGAAACCCCGGCTCTTCAGGCGGAACATCTTGCCCGATGTGGTGCCGGCCGGGATGGTGAGCGTCACGCTGCCTTCGGCGGTCGGCATCAGCACCTTGGCGCCAAGCACCGCTTCGTCAAGCCGGAGCGGCAGGATGAGGCGGACATCATCACCTTCCCGTTCCAGCACATGGTGTGAAGCGATCTCGATGGTGACAATGGCATCGCCGGGGCCGCCGGGGCCAGGTTCACCCTTGCCGGCCAAGCGCATCTGCTTGCCGGATTCCAGCCCGGCCGGCAACTTGATCTCGATGGTCTGGCCGTTGCGCAGCGTCACGCGCTGCGGCGCCAGTTGCACGGCATCGCTGAACGGCACGGTCAGGCGATAGGCGACATCCGGCCCGCGCACCTGGGTGCGAAAGCCGCGCCCGCCGCTGCCAAAGCCGCTGCGCCCGCCAAACAATTCGGCAAACAGATCGTCCGCCCCGGCGGCAAAATCCCGCTCGCTGCGATTGCCGAAGCCGCCACCGCCGCCCCCAAAACCGCCGCCGCCGCCGCCGGCAAACGGGTTGCGCGGCTGGCCATCCGGGCCGATCTCGCCCCGGTCGAACTGGCTGCGTTTCTGTTCGTCCGACAGAAGCTCATAGGCGCCGTTGGCTTCCTTGAACCGTTCCAGCGCCTGGGGATTGTTGGCGTGGCGATCGGGATGATTCTCCTTGGCGATGCGCCGGAAGGCCTTCTTGATGTCGGCTTCGCTGGCAGTCTTGGACACGCCGAGCACGAGATAGGGATCACGCATGGAAATTTCCGAGGTTTTGGCCGAAGGATGATCTGGTCTTCACGATAGGGATGTGCGGGCCGGATGCGGCATTGCAAGCCCCCCATAGCGACACTGCGCCTGTCTCGCCAGCGTAACGCAGTTGGGTCATGCGGGTTGCATGATTCGCCGCTCCCCCATCATCCGTCTGTTGCTGCCGCTGGTGTTGCTGATGCCGCTGCTGATGCCGGCCCCGGCGCTGGCCTGGGGCAGCTATGCCCACCGGCTGACCGCCAGCATCGCCTTTGCCGAGCTGTCGCCCGCCGCGCGCACCCGGATCCGGGCCCTGCTGCGCGCCGCGCCGGCGCTGAACACGCCGACCTGCGCGCTGGCCAGCATCGAGGATGCATCGGTGTGGCCGGATTGTGTGCGCGGCCTGCCCGATGGCCGCTTCGCTTATTCGGCGGCCTGGCACTATCAGAATATCAGCGTGTGTGGGGATTTCGACATCAACGCCAAATGCCCGAACGGCGATTGCGTGACCGCGCAAATCCCGCGCCAACAGGCCATATTGGCCGATCGCAGCCGCCCGGCCGCCGAACGATTGCAAGCGCTGGCGTTTCTGGTGCACTTCGTCGGCGATCTGCACCAGCCCCTTCATATGGGCGACAAGGGCGATCTGGGCGGCAATCAGGTGCGCGCCGCCTATGGCGTCAAGGCGCCTGACCGGATGAACCTGCACCGGATCTGGGACGGCGAGATGGCCGAACGCGCGCTCACCGAACCGCCGGCGATCGCGCCTGCCCGCATCACGCCCGCGCAACGCCGCGCCTGGAGCGCCGGCCCGACCGATACCGAAGGCAAGGTGGCCATCTGGGCGCAGGAAGCCTGGGCGATTTCGCGCAGCATCGCCTATCCGGCGTTGCGGGATTATCCCGACACCTGCCCGATCCCTGCCGACGCCCGCCCCCGTGATGCGCGCGGCACCGTCACCGCGGCCTATATCGCCGCGGCCACACCGCCGCTGCGCGTGTCGGTGGCCAAGGCCGGTGTGCGCATCGCTCTGCTCGTCGAGGCGGCGCTGGCGCGCCCGGCAGCGCTACGATAGGATCGCGGCATGAATCTGGACGACGAAGACGAAAGCAGCAACATCATCGATCGCCGCGGCGAAGATCATGGTGGCGGCTTTGGCGGCGGGCTGCCCTTTGGCATCGGTGGCGGCGGCATGGGGTTGGGCACCATCGTCGTGGTGGTGGTGCTGGGGCTGATCTTCGGGGTCAACCCGCTGCAATTGCTGGGCGGCGGCGGCGGTATTGGCGGCGCTGATGTGGGGCAGCCGCAAGTCGCCCGGCCGGCAGCGGCGCTGGACGGCGAGCATGACCGTTTCATCGCGCGCGTGCTTGGCACCACCGAACGCACCTGGGGCCGGCTGTTTCCCGAACAGGTCGGCCAGCCTTATCCGGCACCGAAATTGACCCTGTTCGACGGTCAGGTGCAATCGGGCTGCGGCCTGGCCGACAGCGGCATGGGGCCGTTTTACTGCCCGGTGGACCGGCAGGTCTATCTCGATGCCAGCTTCTTCAACGATCTGTCGCAACGCTTTGGCGCGCCTGGCGATTTCGCTGCCGCCTATGTGATCGCTCACGAAGTTGGCCACCATATCCAGACTGTGCTCGGTATTTCGGATCAGGTGCAGCAGGCGCGGCGCGGCGCCAGCGACGCGAAGGGCAATGCGCTGTCGGTGCGCCAGGAATTGCAGGCCGATTGCCTGGCCGGCGTGTGGGCGCACCACAACCAGGATCTGCTGGAAGCCGGCGACATCGCGGAAGGCCTGCGTGCGGCGCAAGCCATCGGCGATGACCGGTTGCAGCAACAGGCCGGCGGCCGCGTCAGCCCCGAAAGCTTCACCCACGGCACGTCGGCGCAGCGCATGCGCTGGCTGCAACGCGGGCTGACATCGGGGCAGATGGACAGTTGCGATACGTTCGCGGCGCGCAGCCTGTAATCAGTTCTTCTCGTCGCGGATGGTGATCTGGCCGCTGGTGATGCCCCCGGCGCCATCGCGCAGCGCCATCACCAGCGGTTCGCCATCAGCGGTGGTGGTGGACAGGCTGTTGCCCGAACGCCGCACGCTGCGGCCCTTGGCGACAAAGGCCTTTTCATACCAATCCGCCACCGTGGCGGCCCGGCCCGGCGCCGTGAAGCCCAATTGCACCCTGGCGCGGGTCTTGTCGTCGTTGCCAAAGGCCTTCACGTCGACCCCGGTCAGCCTGGCGCCGGGATAGCGACCGACCTCGTCCAGATCGAACTCGCTGTCGCCATCCAGGCCTTTGGGCAGCTTGATGCGGCCTTCGATGCCACCGGGCAGCTTCAACGCCATCTCGCCGCTGTCGGTATCGGCATGGAATTGCACGGCAGCCGCATCGCGGCCGGCAACAGCGTTGCCGGCCTTCACATCGGCAGCGCTGTCGGCCGCAAAATCCGCACTGATCTCCACCGGCTCCGGCGTGTCGGCCTTGCGCGCTTCGCAGGCCGCCACGGCGATCCCGCACAGCAGGATGGCGATCAGCGCGTCTCTCATGGTCAATTGCTCCTGTGTATTGCTATAACAATACACATGTCGGCCATTCTGGTCAATGCGCCGCCTTGGCGCTGCGTTTTGGCAGGGCGTGCAACGCCGCCACGATCACCGCGCCCAGCACCAGCCCGAACAGGCCGGAGCCGCCAGCCTCCATCAGCCATGTTACCAGCCCGCCGGCGCCTTCCACGGCGTGCATGCCGGCGTGGAGCAGATCGTGTGGCGGCGTGATGCCGAACTTGTTCAGACCATCAATGACGATATGGCCGCCCACCCACAGCATCGCCGCCAGGCCGATCCAGCCGAGCAGCACCAGAAACGGCGGCATGCCCTTCACCAGGCCGCGGCCCAGCGCCGCCAGCGTGCCACTGCGGCTGCGCGCCAGATAGACGCCGAAATCATCGGCCTTCACGATCAGCGCCACCGCACCATAGACGATGGCCGTGATGCCCACGGCCACCACGACCAATGCGACGGCCTGCTCACTGATCGGCTTGTCCTCCACGGTGCCCAGCGCGATTGCCATGATCTCGCCCGACAGGATCAGATCGGTGCGGATGGCGCCTGTCACCATCGATTGTTCGCGCTGCACCGCGTCCATGCCGGCGCCATCGTCGCTGCTGTCCTCATGCGGGCTGAATTTCTCCCACAGTTTTTCCGCGCCTTCGAAACACAGAAAGGCGCCGCCGGCCATCAGCAACGGCGTGATCGCCACGGGGAGGACGTATGACAGGGCCAGCGCGCCCGGCAGCAGGATGATCAATTTGTTCTTCAGGCTGCCGCGCGCGATCTTGGCAACGATGGGAATTTCACGGTCCGCGCTGAACCCCACCACATAGCGCGGGGTGACGGCGGCATCATCGATCACCACGCCAGCCGCCTTGCTCGATGCCTTCACCGCGGCGGCGGCGGTGTCATCCAGGCTGGCCGCCGCCACCTTGGTGATCGCCGCGACATCATCGAGCAGTGCAAACAAGCCGCCGGCCATATGCAAATATCCCTCAACAAGTCATTCCAGCGGAGCCCCCTGCCCGGGAACCCTTCACCTTCCCGCGCGGTTCACCGCTTGTCCAGCATCGCCAGGCCAAATGCCAGCAGCATGCCCAACCCCAGGCCAACCATCAGGCCCAGCGATGGTTCACCCGCCGCCATGCCGAAACCTGCACCCAGCACCAGACCCAGCGCGATGAACACGCCACCGCCACGCTGCGGCGGACGAACGGAAGGCGGCGGAGGATCAGACTTGGTGGACATGGCAAAGCCCATGCACCAGCGCGCGGATTCTCGCCAGTGGCTTGGCCGCACCACATCGGCTAACAGGTCGCTCGTGCGTTTCGCTCCGATCCTGCTTGCCGCCTGCGGCCTGTTTGGCGCTGCCGTGCGGGCACAGCCCACACCCCTGCCCGTTCCCCTGCCCACTCCCCCAGCGGAAACCGCGCCTGGCGATGCTGGCGATCCCATCCCGGCCCCGGATGCGCCGCTCCCCGATCTCCCCGGCGGCGCTGCCGTGGCGTGGCCCGATGTCGCATCCACCACCAGCGCCGAACCCGAAGCCGCGACCGCCGCCATCCGATACCGCATCGAGGCAGCCGGCCTGGACACGCTGGGCCTGGATGACGAATTCCGCGCGCTGTCCAGCCTGTATCGGCAACGCGGCGAGGATACCAACCTGGCGCAACTGTCGCGCCGCATCACCGAGGATCGCGATCTGGCCGAGCTGCTGCTGCGCTCGATCGGCCATTATGGCAGCACGGTCACAACCAGCGTGAACCCGCCCGCCGCCGGCCAGCGCGACAGCGTGGTCAAGATCAGCGTGGAGCCGGGGCCGCTGTACAGCTTTGCCGGGATCAGCATCCTGCCACCGGAGGGTGCGGCGCAAACCGCCGATCCCGCCCGGATCGTCACCCGCCTGCTGCCGATCCGCGTTGGCGACGCCGTGGAGGCTGCGCGCGTGCAATCGGCGCAGGGTGCGCTGCCCACCCGCCTGGCCGATGCCGGCTATCCATTTCCGCGCATCGCCGCGCCCGATATCGTCATCAATCACGCCAGCCGCGATGCCACGCTCACGCAGCGCATCGATCTGGGCCGGCGCGGCCTATTCGGCACCATCCGCAGCGACAATGCGGTGAAGGGCATGGGCAATGACCATATCGGCCTGCTGAGCCGCTTCAAATCCGGCGATCGTTACAGCAACGCCGGCCGTGAGGATCTGCGCCGCGCGCTGGTGCAGACCGGCCTGTTCGGCGCCGTTGCCGTGAAGGCCGTCGAAGGCCCGGTGCTGGCGGATGGCCGCCAGGCGGTCGATCTGGAGATCAGCTCCGAAGCCGCGCCGCCGCGCACCATTGCGCTGTCGGGTGGTTATTCGACCGGCCAGGGCGTGCGGCTGGAAGGCAGCTGGACGCACCGCAATCTGTTCCCGCCCGAAGGCGCGTTCACCGCCCGCGCCGTTGCTGCCGAACGCGAACAAGTGGCCCAGCTGGAACTGCGCAAGCGCAATTTCCGCAAGCGTGACCGGCAATTGCTGGTGAGCGGCGGCTTCACTGCCAGCCAGCAGTTCGCCTTTGCTGCTGAAACGCTGGGGATCACCGCTGCGCTGGCCCGCGAATCGAACATCATCTGGCAGAAGGACTGGACCTGGAGCCTGGGTGCGCAGGCGCTGATCACCAGCCAGCGCGACCGATCCGTGCCTGGCGATCCGCGCCGCACTTTCACCGTTGCCGCGCTGCCGATGAGCGTGACCTGGGACAAATCCGACGATCTGCTCAACCCGTCGCGCGGCCTTCGCCTCACGGCGCGCCTGTCGCCGGAAATCACCCTGCGCGACCGCAGCAATTTCAATTATGTGAAGGCGCAATTCGAAACCACCGCCTACCAGCCGTTCGGCGATCTGGTGGTCGCGGCACGCTTCCACATCGGCAGCATCGTCGGCGCCAGCCGCGGCGTCATCGCGCCCGATCGGCGTTTCTATGCCGGCGGCGGCGGATCGGTGCGCGGTTATGTGTTCCAGGGCGTCGGCCCGCGCAATGCCGACAATGTGCCCACCGGCGGCAACAGCGTCTCCGAACTGGCCGTCGAAGGCCGCTACCGCTTTCAGGCCTGGGGCCAGGATCTGGGGCTGGCCGCCTTCATCGATGCCGGTGAAGTGTCCACCGGCACCACCCCGGCCTTTGATCGATTGTCGCTGGGCGCCGGCATCGGCGCGCGATTCTACACCGGCTTCGGTCCGATCCGCATCGATATTGCGACGCCGCTCAATCCGCAGGCCGGCGATCCGCGCGTGGTGTTCTACGTCTCCATCGGGCAGGCCTTCTGATGGCGGTGCCGCACCCCCGCAAGCGCTGGCTGTGGCTGGTCCCGACGCTGTTCCTGACGCTGCTGCTGGCGCTGCTTGCGGCGCTGCCGTTCGCGCTCGACACGCCGCCCGGCCGCGCGCTGCTGGTGCGGCAAATTCCTGGCATCAACCTCGAAAGCGGCCTGTATTTCCGAGTCCAGCGCATCGATGGCAGCCTGTGGAACAAGGCCACGCTGATCGGCATCACCGCCCATGATCCCAAGGGCCAGTTCGCCAGCATCGATCGGCTGGAGCTGGATTGGCAGCCGTTGCAACTGCTGAACAAGCGCTTCGTCGCCCGCGCGGTGCACGCCGGCACGGCAAGGATCGCCCGCTGGCCCGAATTGTTGCCCACCAAAGACCCGCGCCTGCTGCCGGATCAGGATATCGCCATTGCCGCGCTGTCGATCGGTCGGCTGGAACTGGCCGAGGGCCTTGCCGGCAAGGCGCGCGCCACCACCGGGCGTGGCCGCATCGATATCGCCACGGGGCGCGCGCAGGTGGCGTTGCTGGCGCGCATGCTCGATGGCAGCGGCGGCGACACGCTTGATCTGCTGCTCGATGCCGAACCGGATCGCGACCGTTTCAAGCTCGCGGCCAGGCTGCACGCGCCGGCCGGCGGTCTTGTCACCACGCTCGCCGGGCTGAAGGGGCCGCTGGCGATCAGCGCCAATGGCAATGGCCGTTGGCAGCGCTGGGACGGCCGGATCACGGCCACCATGGGCACATCACGCACCCCGATGGCCGATCTGGCACTGATGTCGCGTGATGGCACGATCAGCGCCGATGGCCGCATCGATCCGGCGCAACTGCTGGCCGGTGATGCTGCCGCGCTGCTGAAGGACGGCCTGTCCCTCACGGCGCAGGTGGTGCCCGAAGCCGAAACGCTGAAAACCCGCCTTTCCATTGCCGGCACCGCCATCACCGCCAGCGCCAGCGGCCGCATCAACCGCGCCAGCGAGCAATTGTCCGAAACCAGTGCACGGGTGGTGCTGGCCGACAGCGCCGCTCTGGCGCGGGATCTCGGCCTTAGCGGCGCAGTGCTCACCGCCAAGGCGGCCGGGCCGTTGCTGGCGCCGCTGATCGATGCGCGGCTGCTGCTGAAGCGCCTCGTGGTGGGCGGCAAGGGCGGTGTGGCGCTTGGCGATGTCAGCGCCGCCGGCATCGCCGATCTGAACGAGCGCCCACTGCGCCTGCCGGTGCAGATCACCGTCGGCAGCGTCACCGGCCTGCCGGACACGCTGGCACCGATCGCCGGCGGCTGGCGCGGCGATGGGCAGTTGCGCTGGATCAATGGCCAAATTCAGGTGCAGGCGCTGCGCGCCAACAGTGGGCCCTTGCGGCTGACCGGCAGTGCCGCTTACCGCCCGGCCTTCGGCCTTTGGGCGACCAATCTGATCGGCACGGCGCGCGGTTGGGCGCTGGCGCAGATCGGCAGCAGTGATGTGGAATTCACCGCCAATCTGCAATCCGGGCCGGCCGGCCGCAGCGTGATCGGCAACGGCAGCCTGCGCATATCGGCCGCCAGCATCCCGGCCGGTACCATCGCCGATCTGGCCGGCGGCCCGGCGGTGCTGGCGGGGACCTTCAACCTCGCCCCCGGGCTGGTGGTCACCCTTGCCGATCTGGCGCTGACCGCGCCGCAACTGACGGCGAAGGGCAGCGCCGGCTGGCAACCCGGTGGCAGCATCAGCCTGGCCGCCACCGGCCAGAGCCGCGATTGGGGGCCGTTCACCGTGGCAGCGCGCGGCACGCTGGCGGCGCCGCAGATCAATGCGCAACTGCCCCGGCCCGGCTATGGCCTCACGGCCGTTGCCGCGCGGCTCAACCGCAATGGCACCATCTGGCAGATCGATGCCGACGCGCAATCGGCGCTGGGGCCGGTCAAGCTTGCCGCCGGCATCGGCCTCGATCCGCGCGTCACCCTGGATGTCGAACGGCTGGAGGCCGCTGGCTTCGTCGCGCGCGGGCAATTGGTGCAAACCAGCGCGGGGCCATTTGCCGGTACGCTCTCGCTTGCCGGCAAGGGCCTCGATGGCAGCGCCGTGGTGGCCGCGGAGGCCGGCGTGCAGACCGCCGCGCTGAAGCTGGCCGGCAGCAATGTCAGCCTCACCGCCGCCACCCCGGTCAGCATCGAGAAACTCACCCTCACGGGGCGGCTGGCACTGGCCCCCGATGGCACCGATCTCACCGGCGATCTGGCGCTGTCGGGCCTTGAACGCGGCTCGCTGCAACTCGAAAGCGCCACCGGCAGCGTCAAGCTGATCGATGGGCGCGGCACCGCCCGGCTCGAGATCGCCGGCACCAGCGGCGAAGCCTTCAAGCTGGGCTTCACCGCGCAAATATCGCCAGGGCGATATCAGGTGACCTTCGGCGGCGATTATGCCGGACGGGAGGCGCGGCTGGCCGGCCCGGCGGTGATCACCAACGATGCCGCCGGCTGGCACCTGGCACGGGTGACGCTCACCAGCGCGCTCGGCAGTGCCGATCTGTCCGGCGATTGGGGCGAAACCAAACGCATCGATGCCAGTCTGGACAAGGTCTCGCTGCAGATGCTGGGCATTGCCTACCCCTCGCTCAATCTCGGCGGCCGCGTCTCCGGCACGCTGGCGCTGCGGCTCGATGATGGCGGCGTGCCGCTGGGCACCGCCGCGTTGCGCCTGAACGGCTTGTCGCGCAGCACGGTCGCTGCCACCTCCACGCCGATCGATGTCGGGCTGAACGCCGCGCTGGGCGCCGAAGGCACCGTGCTGCGCGCTGTCATCGTGCGCGGCGGCAAGATCGAGGGCCGCGCCCAGGCCCGGCTCGGCCCCTTCCCGGCCAGCACCAGCATGGATGGCATCACCTCCACCGATCTGGTGCCGCGCCTGTTTGCCGCCAGCGTCACCGGCCAGTTGCGCTATGCCGGCCCGGCGCAGGATTTCTGGGGGCTTTCGGGGCTCACCGCGCTCGATGTGCGGGGCAATGTGCAATTGGCGGCGGACGTGTCGGGCACGCTCGGCGATCCGCAGGTGGCGGGCCGCCTGCTGGCACGGGACGCGCGGGTCGAAGTGCCGGTGCTGGGTGCAGTGGCGACCAAGGCCAGCCTCGACGCGCGCTTCACCGCCTCCGTGCTCGAACTCACGCGCTTTTCCGGCACTTCCGGCAGCGGCAGCATCACCGGATCGGGCAAGATCGATCTCAGCTATGAACGCGGCTTCCCGCTCGATATCCGCCTGACCTTGAAGGACGCCGCCATATTGGGCCGCGACGACATCACCGCCACCGGCAGCGGCACGGTCCGGATCGCGACCGACGAATATGGCGGCGTCGTCTCCGGCCCGATCAAATTGTCCCGCGCCGAATATCGCATCGGCCGCACCGGTGCCGCCGACGTGCCGGTGCTGACCGTGACGGAAAAGAACAGCCGCCTGCTCGGCCGTCGCGTCGTCCAATATGTCGCGCCGACCCGCTGGCTCTACAATCTCAACATCACCGCCGATCGCAGCCTGAAGGTGACCGGCATGGGCATCAACAGCGAATGGCAGGCCGATGTGCGGCTGCGCGGCGGCGCCACCGCGCCCGAAGTGTTCGGCCGGGTGCAACTGGTGCGCGGCGATTATGATTTCGCCGGCAAGCGCTTTCAGCTCACCCGCGGCGATATCCGCTTCCTGGGCGGCTACCCGCCCGATCCGATCCTGGCCGTGGCGGCGGAAAACAGCGGCAATGGTTTTTCGGCGCTGCTCAACATCGATGGCACGGCGCAGCGCCCGCAGATCAAGTTCAGTTCCGTGCCGGCGCTGCCCGAAGACGAAGTGTTGTCCCGCGTGCTGTTCGGCAGCAGCGTCACCGATCTGTCTGCCCCCGAAGCCATCCAGCTTGCCGGCGCGTTGACGTCACTGCGCGGCGGCAACGGCTTCAACCCCATCGGCGCCGTCAGCCGCGGCCTTGGCATCGACCGCCTGCGCATCCTGCCCGCCGATATCACCACGGGCCGCAAGACCACGGTCGCCGCCGGGCAATATCTCGGCCGCAACGTCTATGTGGAGGTGGCGACGGATGCCGGCGGCTACACGGCGACCAGCATCGAGATTGGCCTGACACGGTCCCTGTCGGTGCTCAGTTCAGTCGCCACGCTGGGCGGCACCAGCGCGTCGGTGCGGTGGAAGCGGGATTATTGAAACAGGCATCGCTGGGCGGGATCGGAAAGGACATCACATGGATCGGCTGGCAGGCAAGACAGCGTTCGTCACGGCGGCAGGGGCTGGCATCGGGCGCGCCACCGCGCTGGCCTTTGCGCGGGAGGGCGCGATGGTCACCGCCACCGATATCGATGCCGCCGCGCTGGCCAGCCTGGCGGCCGAGCACCCCGGCATTGCCACGGCGCGGCTGGATGTGCGCGATGGCGACGCGGTGATCGCCGCGCTGTCGGGCGCGGCGCCGGACATCTTGTTCAACTGCGCCGGCTTCGTCCATCGCGGCACCATCCTGGACTTGAGCGATGCGGATTGGGAATTCACCTGGGATCTGAATGTCACTTCGATGATCCGCACCTGCCGCGCCGCCCTGCCCGGCATGATCGCGCGCGGCAGCGGCAGCATCATCAACATCGCTTCGGTGGCCTCCACCATCAAGGCGCTGCCAGCGCGCTTTGCCTATTGCACCACCAAGGCGGCGGTGATCGGGCTGACCAAGGCGCTGGCAGCGGATTTCGTCGCGCACGGCATCAGGGTGAATGCCATCTGCCCCGGCACGATCGACACGCCGTCGCTGGCCGGCCGCCTGAACGACCAGCCCGATCCCGCGGCCGCGCGCGCCAAATTCATTGCCGCCCAGCCGTCGGGCCGGATGGGCCGGCCAGAGGAGGTGGCGGCACTGGCGGTGTATCTGGCGTCAGACGAAGCCAGCTACACCACCGGCGTCGCGCACGTCATCGATGGCGGCTGGACCAACTGATCCTTCGGGGAGATTGCGTTGGATCCGCACCCCGCCCGAACGCCGGAGGCGCCCTGTCAAACGGCCATGGTGTTCGCGTCATTCGGGTTCGGCCGGTGCGGGGGCAAAGCATTCGGGTAATCTGCGATCGCCGCCGCTGAATGTTCAGCATGGGGTTCAACCGCGGCTGCCAACGAAAAAGGCCGCCGGTGTCTGGAGCACCGACGGCCTTGATCTTGCGTGAGCAGCTTCAGGCGGCGACGGCGGCCTTGCGGCGACGGGCGGCTGCGCCAACCATGCCGAAACCGACGAACAGCATCGCCCAGACGGCGGGCTCAGGAATGGCGCTGGCATAGGTCAGCGTGAACTGCGCCTGGCCACCGGTGATGCTGGGGAGGCCGTAGCTGACATTGGCCGCCGGCACGGACGTGAACAGCGCCGACGCGTTGGTCACAATCTGCACGCCACCCGTCTCGAAGCCCGACAAGTTGCTGGTCAAGGTCTGGGTGCGCGAGAAGGTCGGATTAAGCAGATTGAGGGTGCGCACCGTGCCCTGGCCCGCGATGTTAGCGGTCTGGCTCATGGTGTCCGAACCCGAAAGCGAGAAGCCTTCACCCGTTGTCGCTGCGTCCAGCTGATAGGCGGCCGACACATCACGGCGGCGGCTCGCTGCGGTACCGCCAGTGGCGCTGTTGGTGGCATCGACACGGCCGTTGATGTTGTAGACGGCGGTCAGCGTGACGCTGCGAAGCGTGTGGCCAGTCAGGCCGAACGAATTGAAATTGCTGAAATTATTGACACGCGCCACGATCGCCGCGTCGTCAAGCGTGGCGAGCGAGAAGCTGCGGTTCTGCGTGGTCAACGTGAGCACGGCCGCTGCCGGGGTGGCAATGGCGACCGAGGCCAGAAGCGGGAGCAAAATCTTCATCATTATAAAGCCCTTCGTATGGATGCGTCTCGAGCTTTGCAGGAAACGTGCCAACACCCGGAATTCATGCAACCATATGATTTAACGATATAAATTATTCATTAATCATTGAATTTTGTAAAGCATGCCGACACTCCAATGCCATCACGAAGCATCATGTCGGAAAGTCTATGTGCATGAACGCCGGCCATTGCTTGCAGATGCGTTGAAGGGCGGCAGCCGCAGCAGCGGTCGATCGGGCCCGAACGCCCAGCCTCGAGGCGTCGCCGGCCGGCCGCGATGCAAATCGGGCAGGGCACATTGCAGTGCGGCATCGCGCCCGCACCGGGAATGCGAAACGGCCGCAGCGGTGACACCCCGCCGCGGCCGCCGCATCGCGCGCGGGGCCTATCCGTACATGCCGCCGCCATAACCGGTGCGCGCCGCGCCAGCGTAGAAATCGTCGACATCGTCGAAGCCCGACGTGCTGCGACCGACCAGTTCGTCGCGGCTGTAGCTCGGCGCATCTTTGAAATCGTCGGCGGCCCGGCCGACATTGTAGCCGCCGAGGCTTTCGTCATAGCGCAGCACATTCCAAGGCAGTGGGTGAAAGCGTTCGCCGATGCCGAGAAACCCGCCGAAGCTCATGATCGCATAGGCGACTTCGCCGGAGCGCTTTTCCAGCATCACATCGTCCACTGATCCGATCTTTTCGCCTTCGCTGTCATAAACAGCGGTGCCGTTCACCTTGCTGGCGCTGATCAGTTCGTGGGTTTCGTCGCGGGCCACGGCCGTGTCGGTGGTGTCATGATCGCTCGCCATTGTTGGTCTCCTGAGCCGGCAAAGGCGATGATCGCCCGTGCGGTCAGCAGAACCAACCCGGCGGCACGGGCGGCGGTTCCAGCGGCCAACGGCGAAAATGCACCGCTCGCCGCGCCGGGAACATTCGGGGCGCCCGCTGGTTGGCAGTTCGAACATCAAGGAGAAAACGGATGAGCAATCTCGGGCTGGTACGCGAACATATGAAGGTAATCGGTGCCGATGGCGCGCCGGTCGGCACCGTGGATCATGTGAAAGGCGACCGCATAAAATTGACCCGCGCCGACAGTGGTTCGCATGATGGCCACCACCATTATATCGCCGGCGGGCTGGTGGCCGGCGTGGAAGGCGACGTCGTGCGCCTGTCCGCCAGCGGGGCCAATGCCGTGCTGATGGAGGAAGAGAAGGACGGCGAAGCGACGGCAGATCACCGCAAATCGTAAGTCGATGCTAACGGCCGATCAGCGCCTGCGCGGTGCGATCGGCCACCACGTCTGTCGGCAGGCCTTGAAGATCGGCTTCGGCAAACAGCGCGCTCAACCGCGGCCCGATGGCATCTGCCGCCGCATTCACCCGCCCGAGTGAAACCGGCGCATCCTTGGTCTTCGCCAGATATTCGGCGACCACCGAAATGATGCCGCCGGCGTTGATCACGTAATCGGGCGCATAGAGGATGCCGCGCGCCGCCAGTCGCGCACCGTCTTCGGCCGTGGCGAGCTGGTTGTTGGCGGCGCCGGCGACGATTGCCACATCCAGCGCGGCGATGCTGGTCTCGGTCAGGATTGCGCCGAGCGCGTTGGGGCTGAACACGTCGGCGGCCAGCCCCAGGATCGCCCCCACCGGCACATGCGCCGCGCCCAGTTGCGCCGCCAGGGCCGCAGCGCGCGCCGCGTCCACATCGGCCAGTGTCAGCCGTGCGCCTTCAGCGGCCAGCGCGCGGGCCAGCGCGCCGCCGACACTGCCAACGCCCTGCACCGTGACATGCACGCCCTTCAGATCGTCCCGGCCCAATTTGTGCTGCACCGCGGCCTTTACCCCGGCAAGCACGCCGCGCGCCGTGAACGGCCCCGGATTGCCGCCAACGGCCCCGGCCGCCACCGGCAGGCCGGCGACATGCGCGGTGCGCTGCGCCACCACCACCATGTCGTGCTCGGTCATGCCGACATCTTCGGCGGTGATATAGCGCCCGCCCAGCAGCGCCACGGCATCACCGAACGCGGCCAGCAACGCATCGGTTTTCGGTGCATCAGCAATCACCACCGCCTTGCCGCCGCCTGCCGCCAGCCCGGCCATGGCATTCTTGTAACTCATGCCGCGCGACAGCCGCAGCGCATCGGTCAGCGCTTCGGCCTCGCTGCCATAGGCCCAGCGCCGCACCCCGCCAGCGGCCGGGCCAAGATGGGTGCTGTGAATGGCGACAATCGCATGCAGGCCGCTTGCCGAATGGCGCACAAGCGCCACCTGCTCGTGCCCATCAAAGCCATCGGCGCCGCTGGCATCAAACGCCGCCAGTTGCACCAGATCCAGATCGGCCGCGATGGTCATGCGTGGCTCCCGCGATGAGAATATTGCCGGCGCTTGTAATAAGATTTCAAGGCCGCGCAACCGCCATCGCACATGGCCCCGCCCACGTCAGCGCCCAAATCCCGCTTGCCAGTGCCCGCCGCCTCGTCTATCCCGCCCTCCCTGCCGACAGGCATGTGGCGACTGTAGCTCAGTTGGTTAGAGCGCTGGTTTGTGGTACCAGAGGTCGCGGGTTCAAGCCCCGTCAGTCGCCCCATTTCCCGGTTTTCTCAGCTCTCCACACGCGATGCGCGTGCCGGCATTGCCGGCGGGATCGGTGCGATAATCATCGGCCTTGGCATGCACCACCACCGCCGCGCCATCGGCATCGATCAACGGATTGGTCCCATCGGCCAGCCGCAGGCCGGGCAGCATGATGTTCACATCGCCCGCCATCTTCGTATCCACCATGATGTTGGGCAGATCGCCGGCATGGGCGCCCATCGGATTGTCACGGCCATGCTGTTTGCCTTGCGGGTTGAAATGCGGCCCGGCGCTGGTGAAATCCGGGCCCTTGCACTGCCCGATGGCGTGCAGGTGCATGGCATAAATGCCGGCCGGCAAGCCAGACACGCGCGCGATCAACTGCACGCCGTCTGCCATCTGCAGCAATTCCACCTCGCCCAGGTTGTTGCCGTCAGCGGTGAGCAGCCGCGTGTTCAGCACCATGGACGGCGGCGCGCCGCCAACACGCCCCAAAGAGACTTGCTTTGGCCCACAAGCTGCCAACAGCAAAAGCGGCACCATCCACAAACGCATCATCACTCACTCCATCGCATCCAGGCCATAATGGCCGACCAGCCGGTCGAGCGCCAGTGTCAGCACCAGCTTTCCGGCCCGTACCGGCCAACCCAGTGCAGCTTCTGCGGTTCCCAGGCCTTCGCCCATGCACACCACGCGCCACAGCACATCCGACAGGCCGGGGCCACAGGCCGCCACCGCCGCATCGAACCGCTGGCGCGCCGCAATCTGGCCGCCGCTCGGTTCCGGGCCGCTGCCGCTGCGCCGAACGCCGGGCAGCGGGTCCCAGCGCATCGTCAGCCGCGGGCCGAGCTGCGCCAGGTGGAAATCGCGGCGCAGCTGTTCCGAGGCCTGCAATTGCACCGCGCTGATGTGGCCGCGCCGCGCCAGCCAGGCCAATGGCTGTTCGGCGTGATTCACCGTCACCGTCGCCCGATCGATCATATCGGGGCTGGGCAGCGTGCGCCGGCCGATCAGGCGATTTTCGGTTGGCGGCAGAACATCATCGTCATTACGAACCTGTTTGGCCATATGATTCTCCCTTATGGCACATAATTGCCCACTACCCTCTTGCATATTCCTGCATTTGTAGGACAGAGATAACCATATAGGTTATTCAAGAGAACCAGATATGCTCACCCGCATCCGCGATATCAGGAAAGGCCGTGGCCTCACCCTGGCCGATGTTGCCGCTGCCTGCGTGCCGCCCACCACGGCACAGACCATCGGCCGGCTGGAAACCGGCATGCGCACCGTTTCCATTGATTGGCTTGAGCGCATCGCTACGGCGATGGGCGTCGCGGTTTCCACGCTGGTGACCATGCCGGATCGCGCCGATGTGCCGGTGGCGGCGGTCATCGGCGCCGGCGGCGCCGACGCACCGGAACGCCCGCGCACCCTGGTGCCGCCGCAGCCTCAAGGTGATCTGATCGGGCTGGTGGTGGAAACCGCGCAGGGCGATTATCGTGCCGGCGATGAACTCTGGGCGCGGCGCATTGCCCCCGGCCAGTTCAGCCAAGCCATCAACCGCGACATCATCTGCCCCCGCCCGGCCGGCCGCTTCGCTTTCGGCCGCCTGATCGCGGTGGAGGGCAACCGCATCCAGTTGCTGCCCACCACGCCCGGCCTGCGCCAGCAGGTGCTGGTGGACGTGCCGTGGCTGGCCATGGTGTCGTTGCTGGTGCGGCGGGTGTGACCGAACCCAAAGCAACCCGTCATGCTGGCGAAGGCCAGCATGACTTGGACTTTATGGGGAAAGCATCCCCAACCCCCACGATTTAGACCGGCGGCTGCCCGTTCAGCGCCAGCGCCTTGCCGGCCAGGTGCAGCGATCCGGTCACCAGCACCAGCGGCGCTGTCTCGCTGTTCCGCGCAATCGCCTTCAACGCCTGCCGCAGATCGGGGGCGGTCACCGCCGCCATGCCCATCGCCGACGCAGCGCTGGCCAGCCAGGACGGATCATGCGCGGCGTGGCCGGGCACCGGCACCGCATAAAGCGCACTCGCCATCCCGGCGAACGGCTTCAGAAAACCTTCGGCATCCTTGGCGGCCAGCATGCCGGCGACGATCAACAGCCGCTGGCCGGGTTGCAGCAACGGCCGCACCGCTTCGGCCAGGGCCTTGCCGGCGGCTGGATTGTGGCCGCCATCCACCCACAGGCTGGAGCCCGCCGGCAGCAGTTCGGGCAACGGGCCACTGTCCAGCCGTTGCAGACGCGCCGGCCATTCCGCCCAGCCCATGCCGGCCTTGAACGCCGCCTCTTTCACGGGCAGCGCGCTTTGCGCCCGCAGCATCGCCACGGCCAGCGCGGCATTGTCGTGCTGGTGCGGCCCGGCCAGGCGCGGCAAGGGCAACGCCAGCCTGCCAGCGTCGTCGCGGTAATGCAATTGGCCTTCGTACAGCGCTGCATCCCAATCCTGGCCGCGGATGGCCAGGCGCGCGCCGGCCAGGCCCGCCACTTCGGCAATGCGCGCCGTCACCGCGGCGGGATGGCGCCCGGTCACCAGCGGCACGCCGCGCTTGGCGATGCCGGCCTTTTCGCGGGCGATATCCAGGATCGTCGGCCCCAGCCACTGCTGATGATCCAGGCCAAGCTGGCTGATGCCGCTCACCAACGCGCTGGGCAGCAGATTGGTCGCATCCATGCGCCCGCCCAAGCCAACCTCGATGATGCAGGCATCGGCCGGGATGGTGGCAAAGGCCAGGAACGCCGCCGCCGTCGTCAGTTCGAAAAAGGTGATCGGCGCCTCGCCATTGCGGCCGATCACATCCTTCAACAGCATGATCAGCGCATCATCGGCAATCAATTGCCCGGCCAGGCGGATGCGTTCGTTGAAGCGGACGAGGTGCGGGCTGGTATAGACATGCACGCGGTGCCCCTGCGCTTCCAGGCAGGCGCGCAGCAGCGCACAGGTCGATCCCTTGCCGTTGGTGCCCGCCACATGAAACACCGGCGGCAGGCGGTGGTGCGGATTGCCGAGCCGTTCCAGCAGCCGTTCCAGCCGGCCGAGCGTGAGATCAATCTCGGTGGGGTGCAGATCATAGGCCTTGCGCAGCAGCGCATCGAGGGCCGGATTGTCCGACCGGGCCGGCGGCATGCGCGCGCCGGTTGGCGGTGCGCCCCCAGCCCCGCCGCTGCCTGCGCTCACGCCGCCAGCCGCCGCGCCATCAACAGGCCGATCAACTGGCCCAGCGTGGGTTTGAGATCGCGGCGGTGTACCACCATATCGAGCATGCCATGTTCGAGCAGATATTCGGCGCGCTGGAAGCCTTCCGGCAATTTCTCGCGGATGGTCTGTTCGATCACCCGCTGCCCGGCAAAGCCGATCAGTGCATTGGGTTCGGCAATCTGCACATCGCCCAGCATGGCATAGGAGGCCGTCACGCCGCCGGTGGTCGGATCGGTGAGCACGACGATATAGGGCAGACCGGCCTCGTTCAGTTGCTGGATGCCAACGGTGGTGCGCGGCATCTGCATCAGGCTGAGAATGCCTTCCTGCATGCGCGCGCCGCCAGCGGCGGTGAACATGATGAACGGGCACTGCGCGGCCAGCGCCGCATCGACACCGGACAGGAAGGTTTCGCCCACTGCCATACCCATCGATCCGCCCATGAAGGCAAAATCCTGCACGCCCACGATGGCACGGTGGCCAGTGATGAGGCCATCGGCGCACAGCATCGCATCCTGTTCGCCCGTCTGCGCGCGCGCCGCCTTCAGCCGGTCGACATAGCGCTTCTGATCCTTGAACTTCAGCGGGTCTTCGGCAACGCGCGGCGCAGGCAGCAGGCGATATTCGCCGTCGAACAACTGATCAAACCGCGCCCGCCCGCCGATGCGATCATGATGATCACAGCGCGGGCAGACATGATCATTGTCTTCCCATTCCTTGGTATAGACCATGGCGCCGCAATTCTTGCACTTGGTCCACAGATTTTCCGGCGTGTCGCGCTTGGCGAGGAAACCGGTCAATTGCTGACGGGTACGGGTGATCCAGCTCATGCAGCTTGCTCCTGCCTTGCAGTGCGGACGGCCTGCGCCAGCGCGCCGACCTGGGCGGCGACTCGCGCCGGAATATCATTGGCGCGCGCGGCCGCCGCATCGCCAATGGCATCGACGATGGCGCTGCCCACCACCACCGCATCGGCATGCACGGCCACGGCGGCGGCCTGTTCGGGGGTGCGCACACCAAAACCCACCGCGATCGGCAGAGAGGTGGCGGCCTTCAGGCGCGCCACCGCGGCGGCAACATCGCCGGCCTGGGCACTGCCCGCACCGGTCACGCCAGCCACCGAAACATAATAGAGAAAGCCCGATGCGCCATCGAGCACCGCCGGCAGCCGCGCCGCATCGGTGGTCGGCGTCGCCAGGCGCACCAGATGCAGGCCATGGGCTTGCAAGGCGGGCGTGAGTTCGCTGGCTTCTTCGGGCGGCAGATCGACGACGATGCAGCCATCGATGCCGGCGGCTTTCGCTTCGGCAGCAAAACGCTCCGGGCCGAAGCTGAGGATCGGGTTGAAATAGCCCATCAGCACCACCGGGGTGGCAGCGTCGGTCTCGCGGAATTCCCGAACCATCGCGATCAGGTGCTTCAGCGTGGTGCCGCCGCCCAGGGATCGGATATTGCCGCGCTGGATGGCTGGGCCATCGGCCATCGGATCGGTGAACGGCATGCCGATTTCGATGACATCGGCGCCCGCGGCCGGCAACGCAGCGAGGATTTGCGCGCTGGTGGCAAGATCGGGATCACCGGCGGTGACGAACGTCACCAGCGCGGCGCGGCCTTCGGCAGCGCAGGCGGCGAAGCGGGTGGAGAGGCGGTCGGCGGTCATGCGCGGAGGCCCCTCTCCCGCCGCGCTTCGCGCGAGTCGACCTCTCCCCGAGGGGGAGAGGTGAACAAGAACATCACCTCCCCCCCTCGGGGAGAGGTCGAGAGACGCCGCAGGCGGCCCGGGAGAGGGGTCGCACGCGCGCTCACAGCAACGTCACCCCAAGCGCTTCGGCCACGGTGAAGATATCCTTGTCGCCGCGGCCGCACAGATTGGCGATGATGATCTGATCGCGGTCCATGGCGGGCGCAATCCGCGCCACCGCCGCCAGCGCGTGCGCCGGCTCCAGCGCCGGGATGATGCCTTCCACCCGGCACATCATCTGGAACGCATCCAGCGCTTCGCCATCGGTGGCGGACTGATACTCCACCCGGCCAATCGCGTGCAGCCAGGCATGTTCCGGGCCGATGCCGGGATAATCGAGGCCGGCCGAAATGCTGTGCGCTTCGGTGATCTGCCCGTCTTCATCCTGCAACAACATGGTCTTGTTGCCATGCAGCACCCCTGCCCGCCCGCCAGCCAGCGATGCGGCATGTTCGGGCGTATCAAGGCCATGCCCGGCGGCTTCCACGCCGATCATGCGGACATCGGCATCATCGAGGAACGGGTGGAACAGGCCGATGGCGTTGGAACCGCCGCCGATCGCCGCGACCAGCAGATCGGGCAAGCGGCCTTCACGCTCGAGAATCTGGGCGCGCGCCTCGATGCCGATCACGCTCTGGAAATCGCGCACCAGTTCCGGATAGGGGTGCGGGCCAGCCGCGGTGCCGATGATGTAGAAGGTGTCGTGCACATTGGTCACCCAATCGCGCAGCGCTTCGTTCATCGCATCCTTCAGCGTGCGGCTGCCGGATTCAACGCTGCGCACTTCGGCGCCGAGCAGTTTCATGCGGAACACATTCGGCGCCTGCCGCTCGATATCGCGCGCACCCATGAAGATGGTGCAGGGCAGGCCGAAGCGCGCCGCAACCGTCGCCGTGGCCACGCCATGCTGGCCGGCGCCGGTTTCGGCGATGATGCGCGTCTTGCCCATGCGCTTGGCGAGCAGGATCTGGCCGATGCAGTTGTTGATCTTGTGCGCGCCGGTGTGGTTGAGCTCGTCGCGCTTCAGATAGATTTTCGCGCCGCCATCCGGCCGGCCCTGGGCGGCTGCCAATGCGCGAACATGCCCGGTCAGCCGCTCGGCGAAATAGAGCGGGCTGGGGCGGCCGACATAATGGGTGAGCAGATCATCGAACTCGGCGCGAAATGCCGGATCGGCCTTGGCCGCCGTATACGCCTTTTCCAGATCGAGGATCAGCGGCATCAGCGTTTCGGCGACATAACGCCCGCCGAATTCGCCAAAATGGCCGCGCGCGTCGGGGCCGGCGCGCAAGGAACCTGCGTGCGCGTTCATGCTGCCCTCACGGCGCTGGCAAAGGCCATGATCTTGTTCACCGATTTCACGCCTGCACCCTCTTCCACACCCGAAGCCACATCCACCAGCGCCGGCGCCACCAGGCGGATGGCATCGGCCACCGTTTCGATGCGCAGGCCCCCGGCCAACCCGAACGCGCGGCCCGGCCGGCCCTCGATCAGCAGGCGCCAATCAAAGGCCAGGCCGTTGCCGCCCGGCAAGGGCGCGTTGTTAGGCGCTTTGGCATCGAGGAGCAACAGGTCCGCCGGGCCGGCCTCCCGCTCGGCCATGGCAATGTCGGCGCGGGTGCGCACCCCGGCCGCCAGCCACACCGGCAAGTTGTGACGCGATTTCAGCTCCGCCAACCGCTGCGCCGACACATCATGGAATTGCAGGATGGTGATGCCGGCCGCAACCACCGCGGCGACCAGTTCATCATCGGGCGCGACCAGCACCGCCACCCGGCCGACATGCGCCGGCACCCGCGCGATCAGCGGTGCGGCCTGGGCCGGGTCGACCGCGCGCGGGCTGGGCGGGAAGAAGTTGAAGCCGATATGCGCTGCACCGGCCGCGACGGACGCATCGAGCACATCGTGCGTCTTCACGCCGCAGATCTTGAACGGGGTATGGCTCATGCCAGGCTGGCGGCGATGGCGGCGGCGGCCGCCGCCGGATCGGGCGCGGCGGTGATCGGCCGGCCGATGACCAGCACGCCAGCGCCGGCATCGCGCGCGGCGCGCGGCGTCATCACGCGCTTCTGGTCGCCCACAGCGCTGCCTTCCGGGCGCACGCCGGGCACCACGAACAGGCCTTCGGGCCAGATCGCCTTGATGGCGGCGACTTCGTGCGGGGAACAGACGATGCCATCGAGGCCGCTGTCCCGCGCCAGCCGCGCCAACCGCACGGCCTGCGCAGCGCTGCCATCGCCGACACCGGCACTGAGCAGGTCGCCGTCATCCAGGCTGGTCAGCACCGTGACGGCAACGACCTTGGTGTGCGAGGGCGCAGCAGCGCGGGCCGCGGCCAGCATGGCACCGCCGCCAGCGGCGTGGACCGTCAATATGGCCGGGGCCAGCGGCGCCAGACTGGCCACCGCGCCGGCCACCGTGTTGGGAATATCGTGCAGCTTCAGGTCGAGAAACAGCGGCAGTCCGGCGCCCGCCATCACCGCCGCGATGCCCGCCGGGCCGTGCGCGCAGAAAAACTCGAGGCCGAGCTTCAGGCCGGCGACCGATGGCGCGACCTTGGCCACCAGATCGCGTGCAGCGCTGACATCTGCCACATCCGCAGCGACAAAGACCCGATTGTCCAGCATCGAACCGCCCCGGGTCAGGCGCCAGCCGGCGGCACGATGCCGGGCTGCGTCATTGCCGGCGCCCGCGGGGGCGCCACTTCGGTCCGCTCGGTCTTTTCGGGCCGGCGGCTGCGGCTTTTGCCAGCGAGCGGCCGCAGCAGTGCATGCCAGGCCCAGGTCGGGATCACCCCGGCCAGGAAGGCCGCCGCCAGCAACAACGGCAATGGCACCGACGCCGGGCTGCCATCGGGCAGCACGAAATCAACCAATGTCCAGTTCGACACGGAGAGCAGCACGAAGGCCAGCCCCAGCGCAATCAAGAAAACGTAGCGGATCAGTGACATGATGAGCCCCCGCGTTTGACCTTCACGGATTATAGTTCCCCGTCGATCGGCGTGATATCGATTTCGGCCAGCGCCGCCATCAGCATTTGGGCCACCTCGGCCAATTGTGCCGTGCTGGTTGAACGCATGACGAAATTGGCGCCGGTCTTGCCTTCGCGCCAGAAGGGATAGCTGCCGATCTGCACGCCGGGGTTGGCGCGCTCGACCCGGCGCAGCACTTCTGCGGCCTTGCTCTCCTGCGTCCACGCCGCCACCGTGCGCGACAGCACCGGCAGACCGCCAGGCAACTGGCCATCCAGCGCGGCCAGCATGCCCTGCGTGATCATCGGCACGCCGGCCATGATGAAGATATTCTCCACCCGGATGCCAGGGGCCTTGGTGCGCGGATTTTCGATCAGGCGCGCGCCTTCGGGGGTGCGGGCCATGCGCAGGCGCGCTTCGGTCAACTGGTCACCATAATGGCTTTCCAGGATGGCGCGGGCATCCGGGTGAACGATCACCGGGCGACCCAGCGCGGCGGCGATGGCATCGACGGTGATGTCATCATGGGTCGGGCCGATGCCGCCGGTGGTGAACAGATAGTCGTGCTTCACCCTGAGCGCGTTCACAGCATCGCCGATCGCGTCCATCTCGTCGGCGACCACGCGCACTTCCTTCAGGCGGATGCCCTGCACCCCCAGCCATTTGGCGAGATAGGCCGCGTTGGCATCCTGGGTGCGGCCCGACAAGATCTCGTCCCCGATGATGACCAGGGCGGCGGTGTAGATGCGACTTTGGTCGGGGGCGGCGTCTGTCATGGCCTCGTCTTAAGGCTCCGGCGCGCACTTGTCATGCCCAACATGGACTTGGAGGCCGCCAACGCCTATGTGTGAAGCCATGACGCAGGCGCTCTATACCACCATCATGGACCCTCACGAAGGCCAGTTGCGCCTGCACGGCCCGGCCGGTTTCGAAGGCATGCGCCATGCCGGGCGGCTCGCCGCCGAAGTGCTGGATTACCTCACGCCGTTCGTGCAGCCCGAAGTGGCGACCATCGAGCTTGACACCATGGCCTGGGATTTTGTCCGTGCCGCCGGCGCCAGTTCGGCCACCGTTTTCTATCGCGGCTTCTCGCATTCGCTGTGCACATCGGTGAACCATGTCGTCTGCCACGGCATTCCGGGCCCCAAGCGGCTGAAAAGCGGCGATATCGTCAACATCGACGTGACGGTGGTGGTCGATGGCTGGTATGGCGACACCAGCCGCATGTTTCTGGTGGGCGACGTGCCATTGAAAGCCAGGCGCCTGGTGGACGTGACGTACGAATGCCTGATGCTGGGCATCGAACAGGCCAGGCCCGGCAACACGCTGGGCGATATCGGCCATGCCATCCAGACCCACGCCGAAAAGAACCGCATGAGTGTGGTGCGCGATTTCTGCGGGCACGGATTGGGCAAGGAATTCCACACTGCGCCCAACGTTGTGCATGTCGGCCGGCCGGGGCGCGGCGTTGTGTTGCATCCCGGCATGTTCTTCACCATCGAACCGATGATCAACGCTGGCGGCCCGGCGGTGAAGGTGCTGGAAGACGGCTGGACGGCGGTGACGCGCGACCGCTCGCTTTCGGCGCAGTTCGAGCACAGCATCGGCATCACCGAGACGGGCTGCGAAATCTTCACGGCGTCACCCAAGGGCTGGCACGCGCCGCCTTATCCGGCGTAGGCTTGAGTGCGGTCAACTCCCTCACCGCAAGGGGGAGGGAGTTGAAGCGCTTGAATTCATACTACCGTCGTTTCGGCACCGGCCTTTTCGCGATCGGCTTGGGCGGTAATGGAATCAGCCGCTTGACGCTGATGATCTTCACCGGCGCTTCGATCATCTGGCCCTTCATGGCGCCTTCGCCCTTGGTCGCCGAAATCGGCACGTTCAGGATCTGGCGCACCACATCCATGCCCTCGATCACCCGGCCAAACACCGCATAGCCTTCATTGTCGCCGGTCCCGGCCGGGTTGGCGTCCAGCGCCTTCAAACTTCCCAGGATGATGAAGAATTGCGCCTGCGCGGTGCCAGGCGCGCCGCGGGCCAGGCTGATCGCGCCTTCATCATGGGTCAGGCCGGTGGTGCTCGTCGGTTCGTGCGCTACCGGCGGCAACAGCTTGCGGCCATCCTGGATGCCGCCCTGCACCAGGCCCATGCTGCCATCCGGCGTGATCTTGTAGGCGCGATAGAAGGCGGCACCATCCAGCCGCTGCTCATCGACATGGCGCAGGATGTAATTGGCGGTGATCGGCGCGCGCTGGGTTTCCAGGGCGATGCTGATGGGGCCAAGCGCGGTGGTCATCACCACCGTCACGGTGGTCGGGGCTGCCGGAGTCGGCGGAACCGGCGGCGGTTCCTGCGCAAATACTGGCACGGCAGCGAACAGGGCGGCGATCAACAGGGTGCGGCAAATCATGCCTCCATCCTAACCGGCTTTGCCGCCCGCGCCACTGGCCGCGCGTTCAGCCGCGGATCACGCAGCGAAAGCCGATGTGGGTGGTGGCGGTGTCGATCATCTCCGGGTGGCGCGCGGCCGGGCGGAAGCGCTGGCAATGGTTCACCGCGCACAGATGCGACCCGCCCTTGAGCACCTTGCGGCCGATCTTCACCTTGGGCTGCGCCGGATCGAAACTGCCCCACAATTGGCCGCCGCGCGGATTTTCAATCGTGCAGCAGGCGCCGGGCTGGCGTTTGCGTTTGGAATCGGGCCGATCCTGCCACCAATCCTGGGTCCATTCCCAGACATTGCCGATCATGTCGAACAGCCCATAGCCATTGCCCGGAAAGCTGCGCACCGGCGATGTGCCGGCCCAGCCGTCTTCGGCCGTGTTGAGATGCGGGAATTCGCCCTGCCAATAATTGGCAAGCAAGCGCCCCTCCGGGGCCAGTTCATCGCCCCAGGCGAAATCCTTGCCCTCCAGGCCGCCGCGCGCGGCAAATTCATGCTCCGCCTCGGTTGGCAGCGCCTTGCCGGCCCATTTGGCATAGGCCGCAGCGTCGGCCCACGCCACCTGCACCACCGGATGATCCCACAAATCCAGCGCATCGAGATCGCTGCCGGCCCCCTGTGGGTGCCGCCAATCGGCGCCGGGCAAGAACCGCCACCACAAATGATATTGATCAAGCGGCACCGGACCGGCGGTGGGTGTGAAGACCAGCGCGCCCGGCACGGCCAGTTCGGGCCGCATGCCGGGGTAATCCTTTGGATCAGGCGCAATTTCCGCCAGGGTGACATGGCCGGTCTCCGCCACGAAGCGGGCGAACTGGCGATTGGTCACCGGAGTTTCATCAATCCAATAGGCATCCAGCCGCACCTGGCGCAGCGGCGCCTCTTCGGGATACCAGCCCACAGCGCCCATGGTGAAGGTGCCGCCGTCGATGCGGCGCATGCCCTCGGTCAACACAATTGCCGTTCGCGCGCGATCATCGCCGCATGGGTGCGGTTGCGTGCGCCGAGTTTCCGGCAGATCAGCTTGACGTGCAGCTTGATGGTTGGCTCCCGCAGGCCCAGATCGCGAGCGATTTCCTTGTTGGCATGGCCGGCGCACAGCCCGGCCAGCACTTCGCGTTCGCGCGGCGACAGGCCCGGCCCCGCCTCTGTCGACGCCGGCCGTCCCAGATCAAGCGGCATGTAGCGTTCGCCCGCGGCCATGAAGCGAATGGCGTTCACCACCGATTTGGCCGGCAGGGTCTTCGGCAGATAGCCTGCCGCACCGGCCCCCAATACCCTGTCGGTCACGCCCGTCGGTGCCAGGCCCGACATCAGCGCCACCGGGCAATCGCCACTGGCCGCGATCGCCGTTTCCAGCCCGGAAAAGCCGTTCATCCCCGGCATGTCATAATCCAGCAACACCAGATCAAACGCCGGGCCGGCCGCGATGGCCGCCAGCGCGCCGTCCAGATCGGCAACCGTCACCACGGAAAACCCGCCTTCGGCCTCCAGATAGGACCGCAACACATCGCGCAGCAGCTCATGGTCATCGGCGATCAATATTCTTGTCATGTCTCGCCTTTGGTTTCGCGCGGTTTGGCTGCGGGCCGATCAACCATGGCAATTTCGGATTTGTGCCGATCGCCCTTGCGCCGTGCACCCGTCGTGACCTTGGCCACCTGCCGCTCCTGCGCCTTGGCCATCGCCACCCGCGCCGCCGCCAGCAGGGCCGCCTGGCCAACCGGCTTGCCCAGCACGGCATCGAACAATTTGGCATCGGCCCGGCGCTGGTGGGCGTTGGGCAGCGCCGTCAACAGCAACACCGGCACATCGGCGCGCACGGCCCGCATCGCCTGCACCAATTGCGCCCCGTTCATGCCCGGCATGTCATAATCGCTGATCACCAGGCTCCAAGCCTGCGGGTCTTCCCGCATCGCCGCCAGTGCATCGGCGGGGTCCAGGCATGGCCCAGCTTCGGCCCCGACCTCTTCCAGCATTGCCACCAGCGTATCGACCACGGCCGGATTGTCGTCCACCACCAGCACGACCTTGCCCGCCAGCACATCGGCATCGGCAGCGTTGGCCGGCGGCAGTTGTTCCGGCAGATCCACATCGGCATTCAGTGGCCACCACAGTTCGAACAACGTGCCTTCGGCTGGCCGGCTGACCAGCGCGATCGCGCCGCCGGCGCTGGCGACGATGCCGGCCACAACGGCCAGCCCCAGGCCGGTGCCGCCTTCGCCCTTGCGGGTGTAAAATGGTTCGAATACCCTGGCGATATCACCCGGCGCAATGCCGCAACCGGTATCGCGCACGCAGATCAGCACGGATGGCACCTGCGGAATGCTGCCCACCATCACCTGGCCCTTGGGCACATGATGATCAGCCGCCGATACCGACAGGACAATCCGGGCGGCCTGCCCGGATGGCAAGGCATCGCGGGCATTGAGGGCCAGGTTCATGATCACCTGGATCATCTCGGTGGTATCGGCCAGGGCCACCAGCGGCGTGTCCGGCATGACGAGATCGATGGCGTGCAGCGTGTCGGCCAGGCTCGGCTGCACCAGATCACGCACGCTGGCCACGATATCGCGCACATCGACCCGCTTCAGATCCGGCGTGCGCCGCCCCAGCCCCAGCAATTTGTCCACCAGCCCGGTGGCGGTGGACGCGGCCATCTGGATGCGCATCGCATGGCGGCGCACCTCGGCATCGGCGGTGCGTTCCAGCAAGCCGGCGGTGCCGGCAATGGCCGCAATCAGATTGTTGAAATCATGGGCGATGCCGCTGGCCAATTGCCCCACGGCTTCCTGACGCTGGGCCAGCATCAACTGCTCGCGCAGCCTGGTCTTCTCACGCTCCATCACCAGCCGCCCGCCAATGTCACGCGTCACACACAGGATGCCGCCATTGGCCGACAGCGACAGCGAGACCTCCTGCTCCACCGGGCTGCCATCGGCACAGCGCCCTTGAACTTCACCACGCCAGCGCCCGTCGCGGCCCAGCACCGGCATCGCCACCTCCGCAACATAGCGGGCATTGACCTCGTCATAGATGCAATCCCAGTGCTGCCCGAGCAAGGTTTCAGCCGTGGCATGGCCGAACATCGCGGCATGCGCCTGGTTCATGAACACGAAACGGCCGTCGTTGTCGGTTATGGCAATGCCGTCGTTCGACGCCTCGATGGCGGCAATCTGCGCCGCCAACCGGGCTTCGGCTTCAACCCGCTCCGCCTCCAGTGCCTTGCGTGCCGATACGTCACGGATGATCGCAGCAAAGCCTTCGGGATCGCCTTCGCCCGACGGCGGCCACATGCCCAGGCTCAATTCCACCGGAATCTCGTGTCCGGCGCGCGCCATCGCCGGCACTTCCACCGTCTTGCCCACCAATTTTGGCACGCCATGCGCCCGCAGCCTGGCCATGCCATTGTTGTGGCCATGGCGATGCCGATCGGGGATGATCAGATCGAGCGTCTGGCCCAGCGCTTCCGCCAGCGGCCAGCCGAACATGCGTTCGGCGGCACGGTTCCAATGGATGATGCGGCTGTGGGCATCGGTGCACACAAAGGCATCCGTGCTGGTTTCACCGATCAATTGCGAAATCTGCATGGATTGGCGCATGCGATGGTTGTTCAACAAATCCATCACCTGCCTGGCCATCAGCGACAGTATTTCGGCGTCGTGGTGTGACAGGCCGGGGCGCGGCTGGCTGTCGATCACACACAAGGTGCCGATCGCTTCACCACTGTCGGCGCGCAGCGGCATTCCGGCATAGAAGCGGATGAACGGCGGGCCCAGCACCAGCGGATTGTCGGCAAAGCGCGCATCGGCGCGGGCGTCGGACACCACCATCACGCCGTCACCCAGAATGGCATGGGCGCAAAAGCTCTGCGATCGCGGCGTTTCACACACATCCAGTCCGTGCCGCGATTTGAACCATTGCCGCCCGGTATCCACCAGGCTCACCAGGGCGATCTCGCAGCCGAAACGGTCTGCGGCCAGCCGGGTGATGACATCCAGGGCCGGATCCGGCGGCGAATCGAGCACGTCATACTGATGCAGCACGGCCAGCCGCCGGGCTTCATCGGGGGCCGTCAACAGGCCGTGCAGGTCGTTGCCGCCCATATCGACTTCTTTGCCCGCAATCCACGCGCGCGCGCAATCCCACCATCCGGCGGGGGTGTCTTATACTTTGGGATAGCGGTTGGCCCCAACCGGCACAACAACCCCCTGCGTTCGCGATACCGGCCCATCCCAACGCTCGAATGACTAATGTTAGTTACCTACATATTAACCATTTCAGCCGGCGCAAACAAGCGCTTCGGCGATAACCCACTGTCACGAAAGGTCTGAAAGCATGAAGATCAAGTTCCTCGCGGGGGCCGCTGCCCTGATCGCCGTTGCCGCTGCTGGCACGGCCAATGCTGCCACCGCCGATGCCGGTGCCGGCGCCAAGATCATCGCGCCGCTGGAAATCAGCCGCACCGCCGATCTGTATTTCGGCACGATCGCCCCGTCGACCACCGTGGCCGACATCGTCGTCGTCTCCACCGATGGTGCCCGCAAGTGCGGCCCGGCACTGACCTGCCTGACCGACGACCAGACGGCCGCTGCCTTCGCCGTGACCGGTGAAGCCGAGGCCATCTACACGATCTCGCTGCCGGAAGAGATCAAGATCGTGAACGAAAAGGGCACCGCCATGCGCGTGTTCAAGTTCAATGGTTCGAAGTCCAAGGGTCAACTGCTGAAGGGTGAAGACAATTTCACCGTTGGCGGCGCGCTCGACGTTGGCGTCCGTCAGGAAGCCGGCCTTTACAAGGGCAGCTTCACCGTCGCGGTCGAATATCAGTAAAAGCTCCGTGGCAGGGGGGAAGGGCGCGCGAGATCGCTTCTCGCGCACCCGACCCCCCCATTCCACGTTCCACGTTCCAGACCAACCCCTGCCATCGTCAAGGTCTGATCCCATGAAAATCCCCATGCTCGTCGCCCTGTTGGGCGCGCTGTCTTTGGCTGCGCCCTGTGCCGCCGAACTGCTGGTGGCCCCCACCCGCATCCTGCTATCCCCCGCCAGCCGCAGTGCCGAACTGGTGCTGGTCAACAAGGGCGTCGAAGCTGCGGCCTTCCGCCTTGCCATCGAAAACCGCCGCATGCGCCCCGATGGCAGCCTGGAAGCCGCCACCACCCCGCAGGCGGATGAAAAATTCGCGGACGACAAATTGCGCTTCTCGCCGCGACAACTCACCCTGGAGCCCGGCGCGCGTCAGGTCGTGCGCGTCATGGCCGATATCGCGCCTGATCTCGCGCCCGGCGAATATCGCAGCCATCTGCGGTTGATGTCCGCGCCGGTCAGCGCCGGCCGCAGCCTGCCCACGGCCGCGCCCTCCGACAACAGCCTGTCCATCGAACTCATCGCCATCCGTTCATTGACCGTGCCGATCATCCTGCGCGTCGGCCGGCTCGATGCCGCGGTCAGCGTCGATACCGCTGCGCTGGAAGGCCCGGCGCAAAGCGACCTGGTGGTCAAGCTGGCCCGCACCGGCACACGATCGACCTATGGCGACATCAGCCTCACCGTCGATGGCGAGAAGGAACCGGCCTGGCTGGTGCGCGGCGTCGCCATCTACACACCCAATCTGGCGCGGGACGTCGTCTTGCCCCTGCCTGCCGAAGTGAAGGCACGGCTGGCCGGCAAGCGTGTGCGCATCGCCTATATCTCCACCGATTCCGCAGAAGCTTCGCTGTCCGGCACCGTGCTCGCCAGCCTCACCGCCAAACTGTGATCCATGGCCCGCCATCACCTGCCGACCGGCCGGTGCTGGCTGGCCCTGGCGCTTGCCATTCTGTTTCTAGCCAGCCCGGCCCACGCTGCGCCAGAACCGCCCGGCCTGTTTGATCAGATCTTCGGCACCGATCCGGCCAATCCGAAAACCGGCAAGGCCAGCGATGGCCTGATCCTGCCGTCGCTGATGGTCGGCGGCAAGCGCGTCGCCGAAGCCTTGCCGATGCGTGATCTGGGGCCGGACGGCGGGCAGTGTCTGGCGCTTGCCGCGTTCCTCGATGCGCTGGAGCTGGCGCATGACGATGCGGCCGATGGCAGCATCACCGTTACCCTGCCGCAGCCGCAGCGCCGGATCACCATCCAGGCCAGTGCCCTGCTGCCGGGCCCCGGCGGCGCCTGCCTCGCCGTGGCCGATCTGCCGCGCCACCTGCCGATGCGGCTGATGTTCGATGGCGTCACCCAATCATTGGCGCTGATCACCGACACGGTGCTGCCCGTGCTGATGCGGCTGGAGCGTGCCGAACGTCAGGCGCGTCTGCATCCCGAAACCGCGCGCCCGGCCTTCGCGCTGCTGCCCCACCCACGCGCGCATTTTGCGCTGTGGAGCGCCGATGTTGCGCTCGCCCTGCAAGGCCAGGCCGGCATCGGTGATGCGAACGCCAATGTGCTGGCCAGCGGCGCACTGTTCGGCCTGGCCGCCCGTGCCGGCCTGTCGATCGCCAATCGCGGCGTGCCGTCGCTCGGCCTCACCCTGTCCGAAGCGCGCGATACGCCCGATCTGCTCGGACCACTGCATGCGCGCAGCCTGCAGTTCGGCGATGTCGCCAGCCCGGCCCAGCCGCTGATCGCGCAAAGCCTGGCCGGGCGCGGCCTTGTCCTCTCGTCCCGCCCCGGCTGGCGCGCCGATCTGGTCGATGAAATCACCCTGTCAGGGCCATTGCCTCCCGGCTGGGAAGCCGAACTGTGGAACGAAGGCCGGCTCGTCGCTGTCACGCGGGACGCCGATGCCAGCGGCAATTTCCGCTTTGCCGGCGTGCCGCTGCGCCTTGGCGACAATGTCTGGCAGGTGCGGCTGTTCGGCCCGCATGGTGAAGCCACCACCCAGGAATTTAACCGCCTGGTCGGAACCGAAATGAATGCCGAGAATGAAATCGATTACGCCATCGGCTTCGTCGATGGCGGCACGCCGTTGATTGCGGGCCAGGCGACGGCATTGCCCACCGGCATGGCCGGCTTTGCCACCATCGGCTGGGGTGTCAGCCGGGCGCTGACGGCCCGGTTCGATGTGCGCGCCACCGCAAACGACAACCCGGCCCTGGCGCTTGGCCTGAATGGCACATTGGCCGGCGGGCTGTTTGCCGCCACGCTGGCGCGCGATGCCAGCGGCGCGCCCGCCGGCGCCGCCCGGTTGGCCCGGCGCGTCGGCAGCACCGATCTGATCCTCGATCTGGCCAGCCACGGCCGCGCTGCCGGCCCATCGGCGCCAGCCTTGTCGCGGCAGTTTTCCAGCCTTGCCGCGCTCAAGGCGCGCGGCCAGCTTGCACTCGGCCGCTACAGCCTGCCCTGGCAGATTGGTGTGCAATCGGGGGCATTGCGGGCGGGCGGCACCGCCAGCGATCTGGCCGCCCGCCTTGCCGTGCCCATGGGCCGCTGGCAGGCGTCGGCGTCGCTGGGGCTCAGCCAGCGCGCCGGCACCTTGCAGGGCATGGCCACGGTCGCCACCAGCGCCAGCCTTGGCCGCTGGCGGCTGCGCGCCGGCATCGATGCCGCGAAGGCCACCCGTTGGCAGTTGTCCGGCACCAGCCTGAGCGCCACGCGCAGCAGCAGCCGCGGCAGCCTCGCCATCGATGTCGATTGGCAAGCCTCCAGCGGCCGGTTCGGTGCCGGCGTCAGCTTCAATCGCCGGCTTGGACCCTTCAATCTGTCTGCCAGCGCCGGGCAAGGCGCGTCAGGCTGGCGCGCCGGGCTGGGGCTCAGCGTCGGTCTGTTCAACGCTGGAAACCGCTGGCAGACGGCGGCCACCGGGCTCGCCCGTTCCGGTGCCGTGCTGGCGGACATGTTCATGGATGATGATGGCAATGGCCGCCATGATCACGGCGAAGCCGCCGTTGCCGGCGGCCGGGTCATCGTCGACAATGCGCTGCGCGCGGATTCGACCGGCAGCGACGGCCGCCTGCTGATCGGTGGCCTGATGCCCGGCCCGGCGCTCGATATCGAAACCCAGCTCTCCTCCCTGCCCGATTTCGCCTTGCGCCCGGCCGTGCCCGGCAATCGGCTTGCGCTTCGTCCCGGCGAAGTGCGCCCGCTGCCCATCCCGATCCACCCCACCGGCAGCATCGAAGCCCGCGTGCAGCTCGCCGCCGGCGATGCCCGCACGCCGCTCGCCGGCATCACCATCACCCTGCTCGATGCCCAGGGCCGCGAGGCTGCCCGCGCGCTCACCGATTTCGATGGCTATGTGTTGTTCGAAGGGCTGGCATTCGGCAACTGGACGGTGGCCGCCGGCGAGCATGTCTCGCCCAGCCTGTCCCTGTCGCGCACGGAACGTGACCGGCAAACCAGCATCCTGATTCCGCCTCGGGGGACATGACCGGCGGCGGCGCGCTGGCGGCCAACACCCGTGGCGCGCCGTGAAGTCCGGAGCGGATCCGTCCTTGAACGCCCGCGGGTTCATGAGCCTGGCTGACGCGGTGACAAGCTGCGAAGCGTGGCGTAGAGACGGCAACAAGGAGCGATCTCACGGCGCGATCGGCAACAAGCCGCCGATAATGCTGCAGGAGCGGCCAGGGGCAAACGGCCAGCCCCTGCGCGCCGGGGCTGGCGAACAGCCCGCAAAGCGGTTCAGGAATGGGGAGCAGGTCACCATGGCGCTTACCGATAATGTGCCCAATCTCCTGAACGGAGACGTGGCCGTGGTGACCGGATCAGGCCAGGGCAATGGCCGGGCCATCGCGCGCGGGCTGGCGAAGTCCGGCGCATTCGTATGGGTTGGGGATATCGATCTGGCCATGGCGCAGGAAACGGTGGCGTTGATCGAGCAGGATGGCGGCCGCGGGGCAGCGCTTGCCTGGGACATCAGCGATCCCGATCAATCAACCGAGGCGGCAAGATCAATCCGGGCGGCGGGAGCAGCCGTGTCCATCCTGGTGAACAATGCCGGGATCGAAGCGCGCGGCAGTTCAGGCGAGGACAATTATCAGCAAGTCTGGGCCAAGGTGCTGGATGTCAACCTCAACGGCACGATGCGGGTAACCGAGGCGCTGGTCGATCAACTGGCCGAGCGACGGGGCCGTATCATCAACATTGCTTCTGTCCAGGCGTTTGTGGCCTTGCAGGCGCATGCGTCGGCCTATGCCGTATCGAAGGGTGCGCTGGTGCAATATACACGTTCGCTTGCCATCGAGCTTGCGCCGTCAGGCATCCGGGTCAATGCGATTGCGCCGGGGTTTTTTGAAACTCGCATGACAGCCGGCTCTCGGTCGGATCCGGAAGCGATGTCGAAATTTCTGGCGCGTATTCCCGAGCAGCGGTTTGGTGATCCGGCGGAGCTGGCAGGTCCGGTGCTGTTTCTGGCATCGGCTCTTTCCAGCTACATGACAGGTGCGGTCATCGCCGTGGACGGCGGACTGCTGGCAAATTGAGGACGCAATGCCGCCGGTGCCGCCATTGGCAATGAAATGCGGGCCGATCCCGGAGCCGCTCTGTTTGGTGAACCGGCTTCTCGGTCGGTTTGGAGCAGGGTCGTCCATGCAGAATGAAAGGCCTGTTCCGCCAGCAGCTTGTGGAACTGGACGTCGGAAAATGCTGACAAGGCACTCGCGGCGCACCATCGGGCGGCTTTGGCATGGCTTGAGTTTCTGCGCGCTCAGTCTATCCCTGATGCCTTCTGGCTTGGTTTCACGGTGACCGCTGTCGACGAAGGGCCGCAGGCCGCAAGACCTGGCGCTCCGAAACTGCTCTCTGGGGATCGACTGAACTGCCATGGACAAGGCGTTTGATGTCATAGTCGTGGGTTCGGGCGCAGGCGGACTGGCTGCGGCTGCAACCGCAGCGCTCCTTGGTGCTCGCGTCGTGGTGCTTGAAAAGGCGGGCCAGATCGGGGGGACCACGGCCACGTCAGGCGGAGAAATCTGGATCCCCCGCAGCCGTCAGGCAATTGCAGCAGGCATTGTCGACGATGCCGATGCGGTCGAAACCTATATACGCGCCGTGGCCAAATGCGGCTTTGATGCGGCGCGCTCCCGCCGTTTCATCGATGTCGCGCCCAATGCGCTGGCCTTCTTCGAACAGCGGACACATGTTCGCTACGCGCTGATGCCGGGCTCGCCGGATTATCATTCGGATCAGCCGGGCGCATGTTCGGGCGGACGATCGTTGGCAGCCGAGCCTTTCGATGGGCGCCAACTCGGCAAGACATTCAACCTCGTGCGCAAGCCGCTCGAAAATGCCATGATCGTCGGCGGAACATCGGTTTGCACGCGGCTCGATATGCCCAGGCTGCTCCGGGCCGGCAGCCGGCCGCAGGACGCCCTGTATGCGGCAAGGCTGGTCGCGCGCAGTTGGCAAGACCGGTTGGCGGGGTTCAGCCGCGGCACACGCATGACCAATGGCAATGCTCTCGTGGGACGACTGCTGCTGACCTTGCTGGAAGCCGGCGTGGAGATCCGGCTCAACCATGAAGTGACCGGCCTTTGCGTGGTCAATGGCCGGGTGGAAGGCGTGGACGTGCGCAATGCGGAGCATGTGACAAGCCTTCGCGCGTCACGGGGTGTGGTGCTGGCAGCGGGCGGCTTTTCCCATAGCAGTGCGTGGAAGACACGGTTGTTTCCCCATGTTTCGCAGGGCCAGCAGCATGTTTCATTGCCCCCCAAGAGCAATACAGGCGATTCCATCGCGATTGCGCAGACGGCTGGAGCGGGCAGTCTGCGCAATCCGGACCAGCCGGCAGCATGGACCCCTGTTTCCAATGTTCCAGTCGGCCAAGGCCGCACGGCCCCGTGGCCTCATTTTGGCGACAAGGGCAAGCCTGGGGTGATTGCCGTGGATTGGCAGGGCCGGCGCTTTGTCAATGAGGCGGACTCGTACCACGCCTTTGTGCTGGCGCTGCTCGCGCAAAGCAATGCGGGGCGGGCTGCTGAAGCCTGGCTGATTGCCGATCACAGGGCCTTGCGGGCCTATGGCCTGGGCGCTGTCCGGCCGCATCCTTGGCCCGTGCGAAAACATCTGCGGTCCGGCTATCTGTTGAAGGGCGAAACGATTGCCGAGCTTGCGGGCCGGACAGGGCTGAATGCAGACACGCTCGAACGCACGGTTGCCGAATTCAATCGGCACGCTGCGGAAGGCCGCGATCCGCTGTTCGGTCGCGGGGAAAGCCTGTTCAATCGCCGCAGCGGCGACGCTGCAAGGGCTCCGAACCCGTCTCTGGCGCCCCTGATCAAAGCACCATTCTATGCGCTGCGGGTTCTGCCTGGCGACATCGGAACCTTTGCGGGACTGCCGACCGACGAACATGCCCGCGTGCTGGGCGTGACCGGCGTGCCGATCAATGGGCTCTACGCGGTCGGCAACGATGCGGCGACGCTGTTTGGCGGGGACTATCCCGCTGCCGGGATCACTTTGGGCCCGGCCTTGACGTTCGGTCACATCGCCGCCCGACACGCCCTCGGGGCCGGCTGGCCGGCGAACACCGACTGGACCTGACCCGCAATCAGGCAATCATGAACGTCCCTCGGGCTGAAGCATGGCCTGCGCGGCGCGAGCCGGGCAGGCCATATGGCGGCGCTGGCCAAGGCCGCGCGAGCCTTACGCCGGATGGACGACCGGGATTTCGATTTCCCGCACGATCAGACGTTCCAGCCGTGAAACATGGGCCAGTGTGTCCTGCCGCACGCTGCCGGCCACGGGGCGGCTGTAGGCCGCATTGAGATCGTCTTCATTGGCAAACCACTGCTCGGCCACACCATCCCAATCCGTGTCGCATGCAGGCTTGCCTGCAAGCAGGTCGGGCTTTTGTGCAATGTTGACAACATAGCGCACCAGCCGCGGCGCTGCGGCTGCAAGGGGCGCGTGGCTTTCAAGCCACCAACGCTGAAACTCGGCATCGCTGAGATGATCAGCCTTGCGCAAAAGCCACACGATCTTGACCATTTTCCACCCCTGTTCAGGTTGCTTGCCCCGATACGATCACGACGATTTGAATGCAATCATCCCCATTTTCGCGGCCACCGGCAGCCGGAACCCGGCAAGAAACTGACATTATGCCCGAACACGAAACCGGAGGACCCTCAGCGCTGGAGAATTCCCATAGGGGCGTGATGCGGAATTGGGGAGCATGTCGGCTACCAGTGATTTGTCCCCGGCGCGCCCTTGATCCGGCCGACCAGATTGGGGGTGACCCAGCCGCCGTAGAAATCGCCCGGTTGCGGGATCACGCGCGTGTCGCCCACCCAGGCTTCGTCGATCAGCCCGGCATAAAAGGCGATATGGCCCGCCAGCCCCGCAAAGCGCGCTGTGGGCCGATCATAGCTCCAAGCGGCGCGCCGGGCGATGACAGCGCCAGCGATCACATCGAAATAGCGGGCATGACCCTTCCATTCGCAGAAGCTGCTACCCGCCACCGCGCGCAGATAAGCCCGCACGGCGCTGCGCGGCAGATAATAGCTTGGTGCATGATGGGTTTCGAGCACCCGCAGCGCTGCGATCGTATCGGCCACAAGCACGCCCGCGTGACGGACAATGATCCGTTGCGGCACCGGCTCCAGGGCCGGCGGCCGCGGATAGGATTGCACGTCTTCCTGCACGAGCCCGGTCACAGCATCCTCCGTTGGTTCAGGCATGGCCGGTGACCGCAACCAAAGGATCGCCGGCGCGACCATCGGCCAGCAGATCGACCCGCACCGCGCCAAAGCCGGCGCGTTCCAGATACAGCTTCACCAGCGCGGCATGGCCGTTGATATCGAGCGCCCGCCAGATCGCCACCGCCTTGGTCGGGAAGCAGCGGTTCGAAAAGCTGACGATGAACGGCGCGCCCGGCACCAGCAGCCGGCGGACGTCGGCAAACACCGCGCCTGGCCGCTGCAGATATTGCACGCCGACGCAGCACAGCGCCGCGTCGAATGATGCTGTGTCAAGCGGGAGCGCCGGCGTCTGGTTGAGATCCTGCACGAACCACTGCGTCAATTGTGGATTGGCAGCGAGTTCCTCTTCATTCATGCCATGGCCGACAACGCCGGCAAGGCGGCAATCGGCCGGCAGGTGACTGACCCAACTCGACATCAGATCGAGCACATGGCCACCGTCCGGCAGCATGTGTCGATAGAAATTGGTCAGCGCCGCCATCGCCGCATCGTCAATATGGGTCACCAGCCGCGGCGGGGCATAAAATGCCCGATCATCCTCCGGGTCCTGCTTTGCGAACGCACCGGCTGGCAGTTCGGGAAACAGCGCCTGTTCCGGCCCGGATGCTGCTGCGCCTGTCATCAGTTGAACCTCGCATCTTCTGTGATGATCTTCTGTGCAGCGATCGATGGCAGCAGGCCTCGCAACCCTGCAGGTCATAGTCAATGTGCCATGATGGCGTTGTGCCGGATCGCATCACGGCCAGCGCCGCGATGATTGGCGTTCGCCTCAGGTCCCCGCTCAGGCCGCCCATTCTGCGACATCATCGCGCCCGCCGATCAGCGCCAGGCCATGCGCGATCGATGTGAGCTCGCCGCCAACCGCAACGCGATCGGCACCGAAACGTCTGGCGAAGATATTGTGCACCGCGGGAATGAGGGAGGAACCGCCCGTCATGAAAACACGGTCGATATCGGCGCTGCCGACACCGGATGCCGATATGGCGGCATCAACGGTGGCCTCGATCCGGGCCAGGTCGTCCGCAATCCAGGTTTCAAACATTGCCCGCGTCACCTCGGCCTCGATCTGGAGCCCGGCGCCTGAAAACCGGAAGGTCGCGCGGTCATGATCCGACAAGCTGCGCTTGACCCGCCCAATGGCATCGTAAAGCGGATAGCCGAGTTCGTTGTCGATCACCGCGATCAGCCGAGCAATGGCGGCCGGGTCAGCGGCCTGTCGCTCCAGGCGTCGCAGTTCATCCAGCGTCCGGCGATTGCGCATCAAGGCAAGCCGTGACCAGTTGCTGAAATCGGCGAAATAGCGCCCCGGGATGATCAGGGACTTGTCGAATGACCGGTAGGCAGACCCTTTGCCGAGCAGCGGCAAGACGAGGTGATCGAGCAACCGGAAATCAAAGTCATCGCCGGCAATGCCGATGCCGGCGTGCCCCAGTGCCGTGAAGCGCTGGGCAGCGCCGGGCGCCTTCATGTGGACCACCGAAAAATCGCTGGTACCGCCGCCAAAATCGGCCACCAGCACGGTCGCCGCGTCGGTCAGGCGGGCTGCATAGCTGAAGGCTGCCGCCAGCGGTTCATAGACATAGAAGATTTCGGCGCCGAAGCCTTCGAACATCAGATCATAGCGTTCCCTGGCAAGCTCCGGATCGGGATTGCTGCCGGCATAAGCCACAGGGCGACCGACGATGATGCGGCTGTTCCGGTCGTTGAGTTCACCCCCGGACCGCTTGGCCAATCCCGCCAGGAAGGCCTTGCCCATCGCTTCGAACGTGTAACGCTGTTCAAAGATGACCGCCCGCTCGAAGTTGCTGCTGGCGGCGACGGATTTGAACGACTGGATGAAGCGGCAGCCGTGCGGCGAGGCGAGATATTCCGCAATCGCCCATGGCCCGGCCTCGACGGCAACGCCCTTGAATGCGCTGTCATCCTCCCAGAAGGAAAGCGCCGACCGGAAGACGCTGGTCGCTGCTGCGGGCCCTGAAAAGTCGATCAGACGGGCCGCGTCGCCGGGATGGGAGACGGCAGCAACCGTATTTGTGGTCCCGAAATCCAGTCCGACGGTTCGATGTGATGACGCTGTTCGCATATGGATCCCGATGCGCCCGTCGGGCGGGACCGGGCCTATGCCTGCAAAGTTGGTGGAATGCCAAGCCTGTCGCACTTCCACGCCAGCCCAGGGCGGGCGCGAAGTCATTTTCCACGCGGCTGCAGATATTGGCAGGCGCGCGGTTGGATTCGTATATAGGCTGGCAACGCAAATCTTGGAAACTCAGGCAGACGCATGGCCCGCAGAAACGCGAGAAACGATCCATATGGTGACCTGCATCGCCAGGAGGAGGCTCCGGCGCCGGCAGTGATCTGCTGGCTGTGCGGGCGGCCGACCGGAACGACCACCATCTTGCACCATCCCGTGCCGAAGAGCCGGGGCGGTCGCGATACGGTGCCCATGCACCCGATCTGCCAGCAAATGCTGATCGCCAATTTCACCAATTCCGAATTGCAGCGTCACGGGATGAATGTGGAGGGATTGCTGGCCGATCCCGGCGTTCGCAAATTCGTGGATTGGGTGGCGAACAAGGATCCGGATTTCACCGCGACCATGACCAAGAAGCAGCGGTAGCCGATCCGGCGAGACGGGATGCGCCGTGGCTCTTGCGGGCCGAAGAATGCGCGATATCGGACAGGCGGGTCGCTGCCAGAGGCGAGGTGATCCTTCGCTTTGACTCCGGCCGGTCGACATGTTCACCGGCTTCACCTGAGCGGCGTCGGCGCGTGCTATCCGATCCCGATCAGATCGCAATCAGGCTTGCCGGGCGCTGTCATATAGTCTGTGTGCTTCGGCGACCGCAGCGCGGTTGAGCGCAGCCCAATCCACCAGCGCCAGGAGTGGATCCATCAACGACCGGCCGAGCGCTGTGAGCGCATATTCCACCGCAGGCGGCCGCGTGTCGAACAGCGTTCTTGTCAGCAAGCCATTTTGTTCAAGATCGCGCAGTCCCTGGGTCAGCATGCGCCGCGAGATGTCGGGAATGGCGCGAAGCAACATGTTGAACCGCTTTGGTTCCTGATGAACTTCCAGAAGGATGAGCACGGGCCATTTTGCGGCGACTTGATCCAAGATGCTGCGGATCGGGCAATTGTGCAGATCAAGGCCCATGGCCTGCCATTCAGCCATGCGGTTCCGGCGCACCAAGCCAGCGGGGTCTCCTTCCGGTAACCTTGTCACGAAAACCTGCCTCCTTTTCAAGCGCCAAAAGGTCTCTAATTGAGACTGCCCAACGCTCTACAAGGAGGAAACGGCCATGACCAGTTATCTTGTTACCGGTGCTTCGGGCCATTTTGGCCGGCTGGCCATCGCGCATCTGGCCCGGATCGTCGATCCAGCCGCGATCATCGCACTGGTGCGATCTGATGCGGCGGCGGCGGCCTATGCCCGAATTGGGATTACAACCCGTCGGGGTGATTATGGTGACCGGGCGTCGCTGGTTGCGGCTTTTGCCGGCGTTGATCGCATGCTGTTCGTGTCATCATCCGCAGTCGGCAATCGCCTCACCCAGCACGAGAATGTCGTTGAGGCGGCAAAAGCGGCCGGCGTCGCCTTCATCGCCTATACGTCCCTGGTCAGCGCCGCAGCCAGGGCCATGGTCATAGGTGAGGAGCATGTGGCAACCGAAGCCATGCTTGCCCAAAGTGGCCTTGTGCACACGTTGATCCGCAACGGCTGGTACACGGAAAATTTCCTGGCGAACCTGCCCCAGGCGCTCGAAACTGGCCAGATCTTCGGTGCCTCAGGCCCGGGTCGTTTCTCGCCAGCCATGCGGGCCGAATATGCCGCTGTCGCCGCAATCGTGCTCAAGGGCGGGCATGATCGCGAAATCCTCGAGCTGGGCGGCGATGACAGCTTCAATATGGCTGAATTTGCCCAGACTTTGTCCGGCCTGAGCGGCAAAGCCATCAGCTTCGTCAACATTCCCCCGTCAGCCCTGGCCGATGGCATGGTGCGGGCCGGCCTGCCCGCACCGGTCGCTGCCGTTCTGGCGGATGCAGATGCCAAAGCCGCTGACGGGCTGTTGTGCACGCCGGGCCAGTCTGTATCGCGAATTTTGGGCCACCCGACCCGGCCCTACGCCGATGTGCTGAAGTCCGCGCTCGCCGACCCAGCCTGATCAGTGCAGCGACCAGCCGTCCATCAATTTGCGCATCGTGGCCATCGCACCGCACCTAGCCCGTCTGCGTGACGTCAGCATTTTGCCCAAGCTATAAGACCATGCTAACTTTGTGCCGACATGTGGGACGAGTTGAACCTTCGCCATCTGCGCGCGGTGGCGGCCATCGTGCGATTGGGCAGCATTTCGGCCGCCACCAGGGCCGTGAGCATCTCCCAGCCCGCAATCACCCAGGGCCTTTCGAAGCTGGAAGGCCAATTGGGCATTGCCCTGTTCAACCGTCAACCCGAAGGGATGCAGCCCGGCGAGGCGGCCATGCTGCTGGCCCCGCGTATCGAGCGGGCATTGCATCATGTCGGCAGCCCGCGTGTCACCACCGCCCAGATGCGCGCCCTGTTGGCGTTGGCCGAAGCGGGCAGCTATGTCAGTGCCAGTGTGGCGACGGGTCTTTCCCAGCCGACATTGCACCGCGCTTTGGCCGATCTGTCGATTGCCCTGCGCCGCAAGCTGGTTGAACGGCGCGGCAAGGGGATCGGCTTCACCGATTCCGGTCAGTCGACCATCCGGGCGTTTCGATTGGCCCGGGCCGAACTGGCGGCGGGATTGGCGGAGATCGACCTGCTGAAGGGGCGCGAGGTTGGCCGGATCGCGATTGGCTCCATGCCCTTGCCGCGCGCGCGCCTGTTGCCCGCGGCGCTTGTCGCGTTTCATGCGCTTTATCCCGATTTCCGCGTGGTGATTGCGGAAGGATCATTTGCGGAACTGATCGAACCACTGCGCGACGGCGACCTTGATCTGATGCTGGGCGCCTTGCGCTTGCCCCCGCCGGGGGACGATGTTCAGCAGTTGCCGCTGTTTCTTGATCGTCCGGTCATCATCGGCCGCAAGGATCACCCGCTGGCAAACCGCCAGCCAAGCCTGGCCGAACTCGCCAGCTTTCCCTGGATTGTCTCGCCGCAGGGCACGCCGCTGCACGGGCAATGGCGCGCGATGTTCGATGCGGCCCGGATTCCCCTGCCGAAGGTGCCGATCGAGTGCGGATCAGTGCTTGCCATCCGCCAGATGCTGATCGCCAGCGATTTCCTGACGATGCTTTCGGCCGATCAGGTTGCCCTGGAACTGTCGGTCAATTGGCTGGTGCGCATTGCCGATGCGCCAGCCGGGCTTACCCGCAACATCGGCATGACCACACGGACCGGGTGGCGCCCCACCCCCTTGCAGGCCGCATTCCTGGATCAGGTGCGGATCGCATCCAGCAAGATGGAATGAGAAAAATCTTATGGCTGGCCAGCCGTTCAAATTGGATCATGAGGCGAAGGGGGAATAGACTGCCAGACATGAAGATCGACCATGGCGTGATCGGGTTCGGGGCGGCTGAACGCAGAGCTGCCGCCGCAGGGCGGGGCCGTGGCGTCCGGGCGTTCGGCAGCGCGATGGTTGGCGCGGTGCAGATCGACAATCCGATGCCGCTACACGGACCGGAGGCAGCATGACCCAGAATATCCACGAATATCTTGCCGAACTGGACGATATTCCCGGCACCCGCGTGTTCACGGCGGCGCGCGCGCGCAAGGGTTACTGGATCAACCAGTTCGCCATGAGCCTGATGAAGGCCGACAATCGCGCGCGTTTCAAGGCCGATGAGCGTGCCTATCTTGCCGAATGGAAGATTTCGGAAGCCGCCATTCAGGCGGTGCTGGCCCGCGATTACAACGCGCTGCTTGATCTGGGCGGCAATGTCTATTTCCTGTCCAAGCTGTTTTCGACCGACGGCCTGCCCTTTGCCGAAGCCGTTTCGACCATGACCGACATGAGTTGGCCCGAATATCGCCAGATGATGCTGGATGGCGGACGCCCGGCCCAGGGCAATCGCTCGATCAAGGGAGGCTATTGAGATGGCCCGCATTTCCGCTGGCGTTGGGTCCAGCCATGTGCCGCTGCTGGGTGTGGCGGTGGATCAGGGCAAATGGCAGGACGATTATTTCGGGCCGATCTTCGCCGGTTATGAATGGACCCGACAATGGGAAAAGGACGTGCGCCCCGACGTCGTGATCCTGGTCTACAATGATCATGCCTCGGCCTTTGATGCCAATATCATCCCGACGTTCGCGATCGGCTGCGGTGAACGGTACAAGTCAGCCGATGAAGGCTGGGGTCCGCGCCCGGTGCCCGATGTGGAGGGCCATGCCGATCTGGCCTGGCACATCGCCCAAAGCCTGATCCTTGACGATTTCGACATGACCATCATCAACGAGATGGACGTGGATCATGGGCTGACCGTGCCGCTGAGCATGATGTTCGGCCAGCCGGACGCGTGGCCGTGCAAGGTCGTGCCGCTGGCGGTGAATGTGGTCACCTATCCGGTGCCGTCGGGCAACCGCTGCTGGGCGCTGGGTGAGGCCATTGCCCGCGCGGTGGCCAGCTTCCCCGAAGATCTCAATGTGCAGATTTGGGGCACGGGCGGCATGAGCCACCAGTTGCAGGGGCCGCGCGCCGGCCTGCTCAACCGCGAATGGGACAACAAGTTCCTCGATCTGCTGGAATCGGACGGCGACGCGGCCCGCCACATTCCGCACATCGAATATCTGCGCGAGACGGGTTCGGAAGGCATCGAAATGGTGATGTGGCTGATCATGCGCGGGGCGCTCGGCCGCAAGGTGAAGCGCCTGAACCGCCATTATCACATCCCGTGCAGCAACACCGCCATTGGCCATATCGTGCTCGAGCCGGCGGATTGACCTCGCCTCCACAATCGCCTGGCCAACCAACCGGCGGCTCGGCACCTCATTCCGGAAGGACATGTCCATGCGGATTGCACGCGCCGGTGCCGTTGGCGTCAACCATCGCGATGGCCTGAACCGGATCGACGGCGGCGAGATCGCATGAAGACGCAAGTTGCCATCATCGGGGCCGGCCCGGCCGGTCTCATGCTCGGCCATGGCCTGCGCCAGGCGGGGATTGATGCGATCATAATCGAACGGACCAGCCAGGCGCGGGTACGGCAGCGCATCCGCGCCGGTGTGCTGGAACGGACGACAACCGACCTGCTCACCCGGCTGGGGCTCGACCATCGGCTGAAGCTGGAAGGACTGGCCCATCACGGCCTGACCCTGGTCAACGACGGGCGTATCATCGATGTCCCGGTCACCCGCCACACCGGCCGGCATGTCACCGTTTATGGCCAGACCGAAATCACCCGCGACCTGATCGAAGCCGCACCGGCGCGCGGTCTGGACATCATCTGGGAAGCGACGGACGTGGCGCTGCATGACATCGAAGGCGACACGCCCGCCGTCAGCTTCACGGTCGCCGGCGAGCGCCGGCGGATCGAAACTTGCATCATCGCTGGCTGCGACGGTTTCCACGGCGTGTCTCGCCAGGCCATCCCACGCGCGGTTCGCCGCGAGTATGAACGCGCCTACCCGTTTGGCTGGCTGGGCGTGCTGGCCGATGTGCCGCCGTGCCATCCGGAAGTGGTCTATGCCAGCCATGAGCGGGGCTTTGCGCTGGCCTCCATGCGTTCGCAGACCCGCAGCCGCTATTATCTGCAGGTCGGGCTGGAGGAGAAACTGGAGGATTGGCCCGACGACCGCTTCTGGACGGAGCTGAAGACCCGCCTTGGGCCGGACATTGCGGCAAAGGTCATCACCGGCCCTTCGATCGAGAAAAGCATCGCGCCGCTGCGCAGCTTCGTGTCCGAACCGATGCGCCACGGCAATTTGTTCCTGGCCGGCGATGCGGCACATATCGTGCCGCCAACCGGGGCCAAGGGCCTGAACCTGGCGTCGTCGGATGTCACCTACCTGACCGAAGCGCTGATCAGTTGGATCGACCATGGCCAGTCGGAAGGCATCGATGGCTATTCCGATCGCGCCCTTGCCCGCATCTGGAAGACCGAGCGTTTCAGCTGGTATCTGACCAAGCTGATGCACCGTTTCCCCGGCGAGAGTGCGTTCGAACGGCGCATGCAGAACGCCGAGCTTGATTATATCGCCCAATCGGATGCGGCGCAGGCAATGATCGCCGAAAACTATGTGGGTCTGCCGCTGTAATCCGCCGCCCGATCTGCGGCAGGCAGGTCGGCACCGTGCCTGGCGAAGCGCCTGAACCGTACGGCGACAATGGCGCATTCGCCGCGAGGCCGGGTGGGGGCCGGGTGGGGCCGGGTGGGGCCAGCGGCAGGGCAATTGCCATGGCTGCCCATCTCTGCTTTGTATGCAACACAAACGACCGGATCAGCCCGATTCGTTGAACCTTGGGAAGGAGAGACCGATGAACGTGATGACGCCAAACATGCTGGACCAGCGTGAATATTCTGACGCCGCCAAACAGTTCCTGTCCCGCGCACCCCGCTTGTTCATCAACAATGAATTTGTCTCGTCGAGCCATGATGCCACCATCGCGGTGGAAGACCCGTCGTCAGGCCGGGAAATCGCCCGGATCGTCGATGCATCCGATGCCGATGTGAACCGCGCCGTGGCGGCGGCCCGCCGGGCCTTTGACGATGGGCGCTGGTCGGGATTGCCGCCGATGGTGCGCGACCGCACGATCAACCGGCTGGCCGATCTGCTGGAAGCGCATGCGGACGAATTCGCCGAGCTGGAAGCCATCGACAACGGCAAGCCCAAGGGCATGGCGGCGGCAGTGGATATTCCCGGCGCCGTCAGCCAGTTGCGGTTCATGGCGGGCTGGTCGGCCAAGGTGGCCGGGGAAACCACCCAGCCCTATACCATCCCCAACGGCACGGTGTTCAGCTATACCGTGAAGGAACCGGTTGGCGTGTGCGCCCAGATCGTGCCGTGGAATTTCCCGCTGCTGATGGCGTGCCTGAAAATCGCCCCGGCGCTGGCGGCGGGCTGCACGTTGGTGCTGAAGCCGGCTGAACAGACCTCGCTCACCGCGTTGCGGCTGGCGGATCTGATTGTCGAGGCCGGCTTCCCGGCGGGCGTGATCAACATCATCACCGGCAATGGCCACACGGCGGGCGACCGCATGGTGAAGCACCCGGATGTCGACAAGGTCGCCTTCACCGGGTCGACCGAGATCGGCAAGCTGATCAACCGCAACGCCACGGCCACGCTGAAGCGCGTGACGCTGGAACTGGGCGGCAAGTCGCCGGTGGTCGTGATGCCCGATGTCGATGTGGCAGAGGCGGCGCCGGGTGCGGCCGGGGCGATCTTCTTCAACGCCGGCCAGGTCTGTGTGGCCGGCAGCCGGCTTTATGCCCATCGTTCGGTATTTGATCAGTTGCTGGAAGGCATTGCCGCCACCGCGCCCTTCTGGGCACCGCGGCCGTCGCTCGATCCCGAGGCGCACATGGGCGCCATTGTCAGCAAGGAACAGCATGACAAGGTGCTCGGTTATATCGAGGCCGGCAAGCGCGATGGTGCCAGCGTGGTGATGGGCGGCGATGCCCCGTCGTCCAACGGCGGCTATTTCGTCAACCCGACGGTGCTGGTGAATGTGAACCCGCAGATGAGCGTGGTGCGCGAGGAGATTTTCGGGCCGGTGGTGGTGGCCCAGCGTTTTGATGATCTGGATGAAGTGGCCAAGGCCGCCAACGACACCTGCTTTGGCCTTGGTGCCGGCATCTGGACCAAGGATGTTTCCACGATGCACAAGCTGGCGGCCAAGATCAAATCCGGGACGGTCTGGGGCAATTGCCATGCTGTGATCGACACGGCACTGCCGTTTGGCGGCTACAAGGAATCCGGCCTGGGCCGCGAACAGGGCCGGGCCGGGATCGAAGCCTATCTTGAAACCAAGACCGTGATCATCAAGATGTGATCCGCACCAGGCCTCTTGCCATCAGGGCAAGGGGCCTGGCCCGCGCCGGAGGCCGGCATGCCGATTGACCTTGCCCGGATCAAAGCCATCGACGTGCATGTGCACGCCGAAGTGTCGTGCCATGATCCGGAAGATCCGGTGATGGGCAAATTCTTCGACGCGGCCAGCGCCTATTTCAAGGCGCCACGCGAACGCCCGAAAATCCCCGAAATCATCGAGATTTACCGCGAACAGCAGATTGCCTTCTGCCTGTTCACCGTGGACGCCGAAAGCGGGATCGGGGCCAGGCGCGTATCCAATTACGAGATCGCCGATCATGCAGCGAAGAATGATGACATCTGCATCGCCTTTGCCTCGATCGATCCGCGCAAAGGCAAGCTGGGCGCACGCGAGGCGCGGGACCTGATCGAGAACCACGGCGTTCGCGGGTTCAAGTTCCATGGCATCATGCAGGATATCCACCCGGCCGATCGCGTGGGCTACCCGATCTATGAAGTGATCGCCGAACATCGCCTGCCGGCGATCTTCCACACCGGGCACAGCGGCATGGGCACCGGCATGCGCGGCGGCGGCGGGCTGCGGCTCAAATGGGGCCAGCCGATGCTGATCGATGATGTCGCGGTCGATTTCCCCGACATGAAGATCATCCTGGCCCACCCAAGTTGGCCCTGGGTGGACGAAAGCCTGTCGATGGCGCTGCACAAGGACAATGTGTTCATCGACCTGTCCGGCTGGAGCCCGAAATATTTCGCGCCGCAGATCGTGCAATATGCCAACACCCAGTTGCGCCACAAAATGCTGTTCGGCAGTGACTTTCCCCTGATCCATCCGGAAAAATGGATCGCGGCCGCGCACGGCGTCGGCTTCAAGCCGGAGGTGATGCCCGGCATCATGAAAGACAATGCCGCCCGGCTGTTGGGCTTGATGTGATGCCGGCCGCGGCCAACCCTTGATGACGGGCGCAGGTTGATATGGCGAGCTTTGTTCTGGTCCACGGCAGTTGGCACGGCGGCTGGTGCTTTGATGCGGTGAAGGCCCTGCTGGAAGCGGAGGGGCACGAGGTCATCGCGCCGGATCTGCCGGGCATGGGCGGCGACGAAGCGGCCTTGCGCGGCGTCACCTTGCAGGGCTGGGCGGAATTTGTCGCCGATCTGTGCGGCGCGGCCCAGCAGCAACCGGTCGTGCTGGCCGGCCACAGCCGCGGCGGGATCGTGATCAGCCAGGCGGCTGAAACCGCCGCCGGCGTGATCGATGCCCTGGTCTATATCTGCGCGATGATGCTGCCCGATGGCATGTCGCGCGCGGATTTCAAGCAGATGGAAGGGCCCAATCCGGCCTTCGATGCGATCATCACGCCGGTCCATCAGGGGGCGGGCACGGAGGTCGATCGGACACGAGCCGGCGCGGTGTTTGCGCAACTGTCACCGCCAGAAGCCGTCGCGGCCGCCATGGCCCGGATCGTTGCCGAACCGCACAAGCCGCGATCGACCCCGCTGCGTCTCACGCCCGAAGGGTTCGGCCGGATTCCGCGCACCTATGTCGAATGCACCGAAGACCAGACGATCCCGTTGGCCAGCCAGCGCAAGATGCAGCAATTGGTGCCCGGCGCCGCAGTGGTGACGCTGCGGGCGGACCATAGCCCCTATCTGTCGTCCCCGCAGGCGCTGGCGAACCTGCTGATGGCCGCCGCGCGATCGGTCAGTCGCTGAACACGATCGTCTTGTTGCCGATCATGAACACGCGGTCTTCCAGATGCAGATGCACCGCGCGCGCCAGCACCCGGCGTTCGATATCCCGCCCCTTGCGAACCAGATCATCGGGCGTGTCGCTGTGGCTGATGGCTTCGACATCCTGATGGATGATCGGCCCTTCATCCAGATCCGCTGTCACATAATGCGCGGTTGCGCCGATCATCTTCACGCCGCGCGCATGCGCCTGGTGATAGGGCTTGGCGCCCTTGAAGCCGGGCAGGAAGCTGTGATGGATATTGATGCAGCGGCCTGACAGGAAGCGGGCCAGATCATCCGACAGGATCTGCATGTAACGTGCAAGCACCACCAGTTCGGCGCCGGTATCGTGCACCAGTTGCTTGATTCGGGCCTCCTGCTCGCTCTTGGTGTCCTTGGTCACCGGCAGATGATGGAACGGGATGTCGCCAAGCAGCGAGATGCTCAGCGCGTCCTTGGGGTGGTTGCAGACGATCCCGACGACATCCATCGCCAGCTCGCCGATGCGCTGGCGATAGAGAAGATCGCCCAGGCAATGATCGAATTTTGACACCATCAGCAGCACCTTGCGGCCCTTGGCCGTGGGACGGATCTGCCAGTCCATCTGTTGGCGCCCGGCAAAGGGTGCAAAGGCATCGCACAGCGCCGCCTCGGCCGCATCGCCCACCAGATCAAAGGCGATACGCATGAAAAAACTGTTTGATTCCGTGTCGTTGAATTGCTGCGACGCACGAATGTTGCCGCCGTGTTCGGCCAGCAACTGGGCCACACCGGCCACCAGCCCCGGCTTGTCGGGGCAAGACAAGGTGAGGATGTGGCTGCTCTTCGACATTGAGGTTCTCCCGCGCTTTTTTGTTTGCGTTGCATACAAAACGCGATAGGAGAAGCCCAGCAAAAAATCATGGGGGTTTA
>Ga0164295_10000198_pt1 | contig 50798 bp, 46 predicted proteins | sample GEODES006metaG_FD_111798 | JGI IMG/M metagenome (GOLD analysis project Ga0164295, IMG submission 111798) | Oligotrophic lake water microbial communities from Sparkling Lake, Wisconsin, USA - GEODES006 metaG | ecosystem: Environmental > Aquatic > Freshwater > Lake | place: USA: Sparkling Lake...
CAGGTTTACATGCTTTGTTAAACGGTATTGCTTGGTTGCAATCGGGAATGGCTAATCAGTTTTTAGTAGGAGCAAGTGAAGCATCTTTAACACCTTTTACGTTAAGCCAAATGACGGCTTTAAAAGTATATTCTAACGATGAAACTACTTTAGCCAATAGGTGTTTGGATTTCGAAAAAACTTCAAATACTTTGGTTTTGGGTGAAGCGGCGGCTTGTTTATCGTTATCGCTTTCCTCAGAAAAAGCAATTGCCAAAATTACAGGAATTGGCTTTGCTACAGAAATTTTATCTAGCAGTACTTCTATTTCAACAGAGGCGGAATGTTTTCAGAAATCGATGAAAATGGCTATTGGAAGCTATGCTGTTGGTGATATAGATGCGATTGTAATGCATGCGCCAGGAACTATTCAGGGTGATAAAACAGAATTTGAAGCCATAAAAAAAGTGTTTGGTAACCAATTACCGTTGTTAACTTCAAATAAGTGGAAAGTAGGGCATACGTTTGCTACATCTGGCTTATTAAGTGTAGAGTTAGCCATTTTGATGCTTCAAAATCAATATTTCATTGAAACGCCTTTTTATAAAAATCAAATCACTACTAAGAAATTAAGAAGCGTATTGGTAAATGCCGTTGGTTTTGGCGGTAATGCTGTTTCTGTTTTGATTGAGTTGTAAAAAAAAGTCCAAATGTAAATTTGGACTTTCTTATTTCTTATATTAAATTCAGTATCGAATCTGGGAATATTCCTATCAGTATCAATAATACGGTAGCTACTATTCCAACTATATAATATTCTGAATGGTTGGCGTATTCTTTTGCATATGTAGGTTCTTTTGTATACATAGCAATTACTACTTTAAAATAATAATATACCGCTATCATTGAATTAATAATAGCAACAATTGCCAATCCAATAAAGCCACTTGAAATTATTTGATTTAGTAAGAAAAATTTAGCAAAAAACCCTGCCAAAATTGGTATACCAGCCATTGACAACAAAGCTATCGTCATAATAAAAGCCATTAGTGGATGTTTTTTAGCCAATCCATTAAAGTTGTCTATGAAATCATTGTCTTCATTTTTAGTAACAAATAAAATTACTGAAAACGCTGCTAATCCAGCTATTGCATAAGATGCGGCGTAAAATAATAAATTGTTTTCTGCGGCATTTATGTTTAATAAAGTTAAAAGCATAAATCCAGTATGTGAAATTCCTGAATAAGCAATCACTCTTTTTATTTTTTTCTGACGTAGTGCCATTACGTTTCCAAATAACATAGTTGAAATAACAACTACAACTATTACTTGTGTATAACTGTAAAGCATTTGGCTGTTTAATATCGTAATTAATTTAAAGAATGAAGCCATAGCAGCAACTTTAGCTAAGGTACTCATTATTGCCGTTACTTGAGTTGGAGAACCCTCATACACATCTGGAGCCCAGAAATGCATTGGTGTAGCGGCTACTTTAAACAGCATTCCAATTGTAATTAAAATCACACCGATGTAAAACCAAAATTCAGTACTTGCAGAAATGGATGCTTCGTATAAGGTTCCGATATCAAAAGTACCTGTTGCACCGTATAACATCGTAATTCCAAATAATAAAATACCAGAAGCAAAAGAACCCATTAAAAAGTATTTCATACCAGCTTCATTACTTTTTATATTTAATCTATCACTTCCTGCTAAAACATATAATCCAATAGATAACACTTCAATTCCTAGGAAAAACATGGCTAAATTGCTAAAACTTACCATAGCCACAGCACCAGAAAGCATGAATATTTTTATTGATATAAAATCTGATAATTTAGAACTTTTTGTGTAACTCGGCGCACTCATTAATATAAGCAAAGCGGTTAATAATATAAATAAACTTGAAAATACAGATGAATAAGGATCTGAAATTATCATAGATTCGTAACCCGAAATTTCAGGTAATTCTTCAATTAAGTTTACACCAAATAAGGCCATTAAAGCGATTATTGATACAGGAATAATAATCTTTTTTAGATTCATTATTTCTGCTAATAAACAAAATATTCCGATTCCTATTATAGCAATTAATGTAGTCATTTTATGATGATTATTATTTAATTTGAGTTAAAATTGATTGTAAACTTGGCGTAATTAAATCGATAATTGGTTGCGGAAATAATCCGAAGAAAATCGTTAAACCTACTATAATTACTAATACAATGCTTTCTTGTTTTGTTATTCTTTGAAATGATTTTGTTTCTGATCCTAACATAACTTTTTGAAACATTCGTAACATATAAAATGCGCCTAAAATAATTGTTGTACCTGCAACTACTGCGTACCATATATTTACTTTAAATAAACTGTAAAGTAAATTAAATTCGCCTATAAAATTAAAAGTAGTTGGTAACGCAACAGAGGCTAACATAATAATCATAAATAATGATGCGAAATACGTATCTTGAATTCTGATTCCGCCCATTTCTTTAATTTCGTAGGTGTTGTATCGACTATAAATTAATTCTACCACATAAAATAATCCAACAATTACAATTCCGTGAGAAAGCATTTGTAAAACCGCACCTTGGAATCCTTCAAAAGTTAGTGAATATAATCCCGCAGCAATCAAACCTACGTGTGATAAAGAGGAATACGCTAAAAATTTCTTGATATCTTTTTGCTTCAATGTTACAATTGCCCCATAAATAATTCCAATAATTGATAAGGTAACAATATAAGGGACATGTGCTTTTGCTACTTCATCTGTTAAGGGCAATTGCCATCTTAGCACGCTGTATAATCCCATTTTCAACATAATTCCAGACAATAACATCGTACCTACAGCAGGCGCTTTGCTATACGTATTTGCTTGCCAAGTATGGAAAGGAACAATTGGAATTTTAATAGCATATGCTAAAAAGAAAGCAACGAAAATATATGTTTTTTCAGATGTTGTTAGTTGCAACGCATATAGTTTATTGATGTCAAAACTACCCCCTTTTGTATACAAGTAGATGAATGCTAAAAGCATAAATAAAGAACCTGCAAACGTATATATAAAGAATTTTAAAATGGCTTTTTTACGTTCTTCTAAATCACCGTTACCCCAATTTAAGGCGATAAAATATATAGGAATTAATGCAATTTCCCAAAAGATGTAATATAAAATTCCATCAGATGCTAAAAATGTTCCTGCCATTGCAAATCCCATAAATAGCATTAAAGCATAAATAGATCTTGAATTTTCAAATTTTGTGATAAATCCAGATAAAATAATTAAGGGTAACAAACCAGTGGTTAATAATAACATTGCCAAAGATAAACCATCAACGTGTAAGGAGAAGTTTATGTTTAGTTGTGAAATCCATGGCATATTTACATCTAAATTTTCACCAGCTTGGTATGCATTTAAATTTAATAATGTAACACCAAAAGCAGCTACACTTGAAATTAAAGCTATTTTAGGGGCAAACTTGTTTCCTGAAAAATAGGTCGCTAATGCGCCAACTAACAATACAATTAAAACGATACTACTATCCATTATTTTACATCTCGAATTATAAATACATAAACTAAAAATCCAACCATTCCGAATATGAATGCAAATAAATACACTCCAATATTACCATTTTGAATTTTCTTCCCTTTTATTGATAATGCATAAGTAGCACCACCTATACCAATAACTGCTGTTGAAATAAATTTCTCTACATAATTTTTCGCAAAATTTGAAATCACGTAGATTGGCTTTACAATCGAAGCCATATAAATTTCGTCTAAATAATATTTATTTGATAAAACTTTATGTAAACCTTGAACTTCTTCATCAACGACTGGAATTTCTTTTTTCATTAAATATTTAGAATAGGCAATTGCAATTCCTAATAAGGCGCCAAGTGTTGCCACCGCCATTAATGTATATTCGGTAGTTCCTAATGTATGTGCTTCGTGTGATTTGTGTGCAAATAATGGCGCTAAATAATGATTTAACCAACTATTACCTGGTAAACTAATAGCTCCACCAATGGCAGCCAATGTTGCTAAAATTACTAATGGAATAGTAATTAAAGCTGGACTTTCGTGTAAATGATGTTTTTGTTCTTCAGTGCCTCTAAAGTCATTAAAGAAAGTTAAGTACATCAAACGGAACATATAGAAAGCAGTCATAATAGAGGCAATCGAACCAACAACCCATAAAGGAATATTTGTATGAAAAGCCGTCATTAAAATTTCGTCTTTTGACCAGAAACCAGAGAAAGGGAATATACCTGAAATAGCTAAAGTAGAAATCATCATGGTCCAAAAAGTAATTGGCATCACTTTTCTTAAACCACCCATATTTCTCATGTCTTGTTCTCCATGTAATGCGTGAATAACAGATCCTGAACCTAAGAACAAACAAGCTTTAAAGAATGCGTGCGTTATTACGTGAAAAACCGCTACTTCATAAGCGCCTAAACCTAATGCTAAAAACATTAAACCTAATTGCGAAACGGTAGAATAAGCTAATACTTTTTTAATATCGTTTTGAACCAAACCAATTGATGCAGCAACAATTGCGGTGATAGCACCAACAATAGCAATTATATTTTGAATATCTGGAGTTAAATCAAATAAGAAATTCATTCTGGTAATCATAAAAATACCTGCAGTTACCATCGTTGCTGCGTGAATTAATGCAGAAACAGGTGTTGGTCCGGCCATTGCGTCTGGCAACCAAGTCGCTAAAGGTAATTGTGCTGATTTTCCACAAGCTCCAATAAATAAACATAAAGCAGCTAAACTTAATAAAGGTAAATCAATAGTCTTTAAGAATACTTCTGAATTTATTCCTTTTGCTATTTCTGAAAATTCTAAACTGTTAAAAATATATCCTAAAATGAAAATTCCAATTAAGAAACCTAAATCTCCAATACGGTTCATAATAAATGCTTTTTTCGCTGCATCATTATAATCTTGGTTTTTATACCAAAATCCGATTAGTAAGTACGAACATAAACCTACGCCTTCCCAACCAATAAACATGATTAGTAAGTTACTTCCAGCTACTAAAGCAATCATGAAGAATACAAACAAATTTAAATAAGAGAAAAATTTGTGCATATTTTCATCTTCATGCATGTAACTAATGGAATACAAATGAATTAAAGACCCAATCCCTGTTACAAACAACAACCATAAAACAGATAATTGATCGAATAAGAAAGAAAAATTTATTTTAATGTTTCCAATTGAAAACCAATCTGCCAAATGAAAAGTAAATGATTTTCCATTAGCATTAATTTGAGAGAATAAACAAATCGCGCATAAAAAAGACACAACAATTGCAGTTGTTCCTAGTACACCAGAAATTGTTTTTCCTAATGATTTACCGAAAAATGTATTGATTAAAAAACCAACTAACGGTGTAAATAATAAGAGTAATATTGTAGTATTCATTTAGAATTATCCTTTTAGATTTTTTAAATTATCGATGTCAATATTTCCAATATTTCTGAATACTGAAACAAGAATTGCCAATCCAACAGCCACTTCAGCTGCAGCTACTGCCATAGTAAAAAATACAAAAACTTGCCCTGATGGATCTTCATGATACGAAGAAAAAGCAACTAAAAGTAAGTTGACAGCATTTAACATAATTTCAATTGACATAAACATGATTATGGCATTTCTTCTGTATAGAAGTCCAAACGCACCAATACAAAACAGCAAAGCTGAAAGTGTAATGTAGTTTCCAATACCAACGTGTTCTAATATGTTCATAATTAAATTTTTTCTTCTTTTTTAGAAATTAATACGGCACCAATCATAGATACAAGCAATAAAACAGATGCAAATTCAAAAGGCACTTGGTATTCGTTTAATAATACATTACCTAAAACTTTAATAGATTGATAATCTACACCTGAATTTACATATTCTATATTTTCTGGTTGTGCTTTACGAAGGGCTGCAATTAAAACCAATCCTAAAATTCCAGATGAAAAAACGGCTGCAAGCTTTGCATATAGCGGTTTTGATGACTCGTCTTCTTTATCTAAATTCATAAGCATTAAAGTAAATAACAATAATACCATAATAGCTCCTGCATATACAATAATATGGACGATAGCCAAAAATTGCGCATTAAAAAGTAAGTAATGTCCTGCTAATGAGAAAAAGCATATTACTAAATAAATAGCACTATGAATGGCATTTTTGCTAAAAACAGTTAAAAATGCAGTTCCTAATGTTACGGCTGATAATATATAAAAAACTATTTCTATCATAATTAATTTACGGTATTAGTTTGCGTGTTTTTAATTGCCATGTCTAATGGCATCACCAGTTTATCTTTTCCGTAGATAAAATCTTCTCTTTCGTAACCAGAATTGACAATTTTTTTAGATTTTGTTAAGTAAATGGCTTCTTTAGGACATGCTTCTTCACATAAACCACAGAAAATACAACGCAACATATTTATTTCATAAATTTCCGCGTATTTTTCTTCTCTATACAAATGTTTTTCATCTGCATTTCTTTCTGCAGCTTTCATAGTAATGGCTTCAGCAGGACAGGATAAGGCACATAATCCGCAAGCGGTACATCTTTCTTTTCCTTCTTCATCGCGCATTAACATATGTTGTAAACGAGCAACTGGACTCATTTCACGAACTTCTTCAGGATATTTTATGGTTACTTTTCTTCTAAACAAATGTTTAAGAGTAGTCCATAATCCTTTCAGAATCGTCCAAACGTAAATTCGTTCTAAGAATGTCATTTCCTTATTGGAAACTTCTATTTTTCTTCCTGATAATGATATTTGTTGTACTGACATTTTCTTACTAATTAAATAAAACCATTACAATTCCTGTAATAATAATATTAATAACCGCTAATGGTATTAATATTTTCCAACCCAAATGCATCAATTGATCGTATCGGAAACGTGGAATAGTCCATCTTACCCACATGTAGAAAAAGATGAAGAAACATATTTTTGCAAATAAGGTTAAAAATCCTAATAAGGCACCAATATTTATGCCCCAGTTTTCATTTACCCAAGCCATTCCTGGAAAGTGGTAACCTCCTAAGAAGACAACAGATAAAATTGTTGAAGAAATAAACATATTTGCATATTCAGCAAATAAATAGAAACCCATTTTCATGGATGAATATTCCGTATGATAACCTCCAATTAATTCTGACTCACATTCTGCTAAATCGAAAGGGGTTCTATTGGTTTCCGCAAAGGAACAGATTAAGAAAATTAAGAAAGCTAATGGTTGATAGAAGATGTTCCATCCTTCATTGGCTTGCATAACGGTAATATCTTTTAATGATAAAGAACCCGACATCATTAAAATGGAAATCATGGCTAATCCCATCGCCACTTCATAAGAAATCATTTGCGAAGAGGCACGAACGGCAGACATTAATGAGTATTTGTTGTTTGATGCCCAAGCACCAATCATAATTCCGTATACTCCAATTGATAATACACCAAATACATATAAAATGGATACATCAATATCTGTTGCTTGTAGTAAAACATCTCTTCCGAAAACGTGGATTTTATCACCCCAAGGAATTACAGCACTTGTAATTAATGCCGTACTCATAGCAATAGCTGGACCTAAAATAAATAAAAATCTATTTGGTGTATTTGGGAAAAATTCTTCTTTGGTAAATAATTTGGCTCCATCGGCAAGTGGCTGCAATAAACCACCCCAACCTGCACGGTTTGGTCCTACACGGTCTTGTAAAAAAGCGGCTACTTTACGTTCTGCCCAAGTGGAATACATGGCCATTAGCATAGTTAATGCAAAAACAACAAATATGATGACACTTTTTTCTATGATAAATACGCTATCCATTAGTTATTTGTATTTTTTAATGGTACACCTGACATACTAATCCTTACTTGGTCTTGTTTTCTACCTTTTAAAATAAAATCTTCAGTTTCAATAATCACTTTTTCCAAATTACGTGTATAATTGTTTTGGTTGATTACAGAATCTTTTGCAAATTTTTTCGGACCTTCAATTGTCCAATCTGATACTTCTTTTTTATCAAAACGACAGGTATTACAAATAAATTCTTCTACTTCGCCATATTGGTCTTTTCTACCTGTAACTCTTTGAATTTCGTTTCCGAACATCCAAACGGTAGTTTTTCCACAACAAGTGGTACACTCTCTGTGCGCATTAAAAGGCTTGTTAAACCAAACTCTACTTTTAAAACGGAACGTTTTATCTGTTAAAGCGCCAACAGGACAAACATCAATCATGTTTCCAGAAAATTCATTATCAATCGCAGCAGAAACACAAGTTGAAATTTGTGCATGATCTCCACGATTTAAAACACCATGAACTCTATTATCTGTTAATTGGTCAGCTAATGTGGTGCATCGTTGGCATAAAATACAACGGTTCATGTGTAATTGAATTTTATCTCCAATGTTTTCTGGTTCAAAAGTTCTTTTTTCTTCTATGAAACGCGTTTCTGATTTTCCGTGTTCGAAACTTAAATTTTGTAATTCACATTCTCCGGCTTGGTCACAAACAGGGCAATCCAAAGGGTGATTAATTAATAAAAACTCAGTTACAGATTTTCTTGCTTCTGTTACTCTATCTGAATTTTTACTATTCACTTCCATACCATCCATACATCCTGTAACACAAGATGCCATTAATTTTGGCATAGGTCTTGGATCCGCTTCGCTACCTTTAGCCACTTCCACTAAACAGCAACGACATTTTCCACCGCTTCCTTTTAATTTCGAATAATAACACATGGCTGGCGGCACTAAATCGCCACCAATCATACGTGCAGCTTGCAGGATAGTTGTTCCTGGTTCTACTTCAACGCTTTGTCCGTCTATGGTTACTTTCATGTTATAAATGTTTGATTCTTAATAGAATCATTTTTTAATTTTTTATTAAACAGTTTGTTTTCCAATTAAATGGCGAACTTTTTCAAAAGGTTCGTTCACATAATGGTTTCTATCTTTAATTTTTTCTGGGAATCTTACGTGATATTCAAATTCTTCTCTGAAATGACGAATAGCAGCAGCTACTGGCCAAGAAGCAGCATCGCCTAATGGGCAAATGGTGTTTCCTTCAATTTTTGATTGAATATTCCAAAGTAAGTCAATATCTTCATCGCGACCTTGACCATTCTCAATTCTCCATAATATTTTTTCTAACCAACCTGTTCCTTCACGACATGGCGTACATTGTCCGCAACTTTCATGGTGATAGAAACGTGAGAAATTCCATGTATTTCTAACTATACAAGTTGTGTCATTATACACTATGAAACCTCCAGAACCTAACATTGAACCTGTTGCGAAACCTCCATCTGATAAGGATTCGTAGGTCATTAATCGGTCTGTTCCGGCGGCAGTTTTGTAAATTAAATGTGCGGGTAAAATGGGCACAGAAGAACCTCCAGGCACTAAAGCCTTTAAAGGTCTGTCGTCAATTATACCACCACAGTATTCGTCTGAATTCATAAATTCTTCTACTGTAATACCCATTTCAATTTCGTACACACCAGGATTTTTAATATGTCCCGAAGCAGAAATTAATTTGGTCCCAGTTGAACGCTCTAAACCAATTTTAGCATATTCTGCACCGCCATTCATTACAATCCAAGGCACAGCAGCAATAGATTCTACATTATTTACCACGGTTGGGTTCGCCCATAAACCTGAAATGGCAGGGAATGGTGGTTTGATACGAGGATTTCCTCTTTTACCTTCTAAAGATTCGATTAAAGCCGTTTCTTCTCCACAGATATAAGCACCTGCACCAATGTGCACGTACAAATCTAAATCGAAACCAGAGCCTTTTATGTTTTTACCTAACCAACCAGCAGCATAAGCTTCTTTGATTGCTTTTTCTAAAATTTTGTAAATCCACATGTATTCTCCTCTAATATAGATGTAAGAAAGATTAGCGCCAAGTGCAAAACTTGAAGTAATCATTCCTTCAATTAGAAGGTGAGGAATGTATTCCATTAAGAAACGGTCTTTAAATGTACCAGGTTCCGATTCGTCTGCATTGCAAACTAAATGACGTGGTTTACCTGATTTTTTATCGATAAAACTCCATTTCATTCCTACTGGGAAACCAGCACCACCTCGACCACGAAGTCCTGAAGCTTTTACTTCTTCAGTAATATCGTCTGGCTGCATGCTTAGTGCTTTTTCCACTGATTTATAACCGCCATTTTCACGGTATACCTCATAGGTTTTTATGCCTGGAATATTTATTTTGTCTAATAATATTTTTCTTCCCATGATATTATTTATCGTGTAAAGTTATTTTTTCTGCTTTGCAATCTTCAATTAATGTATCGAAGGATTCCTTGGATAGTTTTTCGTGATAAAAATCGCCTAATTGCAACATGGGTGCGTATCCACAAGCACCTAAACATTCTACCCCAACTACCTGAAATAGTCCATCTGGAGTAATTTCTCCTTCTTTTACGCCTAATTTAGAACAAGCGTAATCCATTAAATCTTCAACACCACGTGTAGCACAACATGAAGTTCTACAAAATTCGAACATGTATTTTGCTACAGGTTTTGTGTTAAACATCGTATAGAAAGTTACTACTTCGTACACCTCAATTGGAAGGATTTCCAAAATTTCTGCTACTTTTTGTTGTAATTCTACACTTAACCAATTGTCATGAGCATCTTGTACTTCATGTAAAACGGGTAGTAATGCCGATTTCTTTTTATCTGCTGGATAATGACTGATTAGTTCGTTAATACGAGTCATTAACGCTTCAGTTATGTGTATCTCTTGTTTGATATTTGATATTTCCATTTTTTTTATTTTAAATTTTGAATTAGAAATTTTAAATGTTTGTACTGATTTATAATTTAAAATTCATCATTTATAATTTAATTAAGCGTCTAATTCGCCAGCAATTACATTTAAACTTGACAAAATTACAATGGCATCTGACAACATGGCTCCTTTAATCATTTCTGGGTATGCTTGATAATAGATGAAACTCGGTCTTCTAAAATGTAATCTGTATGGTGTTCTACTTCCGTCTGTAATTAAATAAAAACCTAATTCACCATTACCGCCTTCAACAGGTTGGTACACTTCGGCAACAGGAACAGGAACTTCTCCCATTACAATTTTAAAGTGATAAATTAAGGCTTCCATATTATGGTATACGTCCTCTTTTGGAGGAAGGTAATAATCTGGAACATCAGCATGGAATACATTTCCTTCTGGCATTTTATCTAATGCTTGACGAATAATGCTTAAACTTTCCCAAACTTCCGCGTTTCTTACGCAGAATCTGTCGTAGGTATCACCTGATTTTCCAACAGGAACATTAAATTCGAAATCTTCATATGAAGAATATGGTTGTGCTACACGAACATCGTAATCTACACCAGCGGCTCTTAAATTTGGACCTGTAAATCCGTAATCCAATGCCATTTCTGGAGTTATTGCACCTACATTGACTGTTCTGTCAATAAAAATTCTATTTCTTGTAAATAAATCTTCAAATTCTTTCCAAGCTACTGGGAAATCTTTTAAAAAGGTATCTAGTAATTCAAAAGCTCTTGGCGACCAATCTCTTTCAAATCCACCAATTCTTCCCATATTTGTGGTTAAACGAGCACCGCAAATTTCTTCGTAAATTTCATATACTTTTTCACGGAATTGAAACACATAAAGAAATCCGGTATATGCACCAGTATCTACACCTAAAATGGAGTTACAAATTAAGTGGTCTGTTATACGCGCTAATTCCATTACGATGACACGTAAATATTGTGCACGTTTTGGAACTTCAATATCTAATAATTTTTCTAAAGTCATCCACCAAGCCATATTGTTTATTGGTGAGGAACAATAATTCATTCGATCTGTCAGCGGTGTAATTTGATAAAAAGGACGATTTTCCGCAATTTTTTCAAATGCTCTATGAATATATCCTATTGTTGGTTCTGCGTCTAAAATTCGTTCCCCATCCATCAATAAGATATTCTGAAAAATACCGTGAGTGGCAGGGTGAGTAGGTCCTAAGTTTAAGATAGCTAATTCGCTTCCGTCTTCGTTATGACGTTCCTCAATGTATTTATAATATCTGTGATCTGCAGGTAATGTTACTTTTCCCATCTTAAATTGTTGCATTATTAATGGTTCTACCAAAGAAACGGTCGTCTTTATCTGTTCTTCCTGAATCTTCCATTGGAAATTCTTTTCTCATAGGAAAAGAGGTCATTTCATCCATATTTAAAATTCGTACTAAGTTTGGGTGTCCGTCAAAATTTATTCCATAGAAATCGAATGTTTCACGTTCCATCCAATTGGCACAATTAAATAAAGAAACGATTGATTTAACTTCAGGATTGGTTCCGTTTAAAAATGTTTTTACTCGAATTCTTTTGTTTTCGTACCAATTATGTAAATGATATACCACGCAAAATTGCTCGTTTAAATTACTATCTGGATAATGCACACCGCAAAGATCGGTTAGAAAACTAAAGTTTAAAGAAGGTTCTTCTTTTAAGAATTTTATTACGTTGTATACAACATCAACATCGGCTTCCAAAACAAACATATCGTATTCTGTTCTAAAATACTTTACGTGGTCTCCAAAAGTTTCTTGAAGTTTATTTTGTATATCTACTGATTCTAAAGCCATTATTATTCTATGTTATAAGAAGCTAACAATTCTTTATATTCTGCAGAATGTCTTCTTCTTTGAGATTCACTTTTTACTAATTCTTGTAGTTGCATGACACCGTCCACTATTTGTTCTGGACGTGGAGGGCAACCGGGCACATAAACGTCTACAGGAATTACTTTGTCAATTCCTTGTAAAACAGAATAGGTGTCAAAAATACCACCAGATGAAGCACAAGCCCCTACGGCGATAACCCAACGAGGTTCTGACATTTGTTCGTAAACTTGACGTAAAATGGGTGCCATTTTTTTAGAAATGGTTCCCATAACAAGAAGCATATCTGCCTGACGAGGTGAAAAACTCACACGTTCGGAACCAAAACGAGCCAAATCATAATGCGACGCCATTGTTGCCATAAATTCGATACCACAACATGAAGTAGCAAATGGTAATGGCCATAATGAATTGGCACGAGCCAAACCAACTACTTGATCTAATTTTGTTGCGAAGAATCCTTCTCCAACATGTCCTTCTGGAGCAGCAACCATATTTACTTTATTCTTTTCCATACTTTATATTGTTATTCCCAAACTAATGCTTTCTTCTTTATTACATAGAAGAATCCAATTAATAATAAAACCATGAAAATACCCATCTTAATTAATCCTTCTGCCCCCATTTCTTTAAAATTTACCGCCCAAGGATACATAAAAATTACTTCCACATCAAAAAGGACGAACAAAATAGCGACTAAGAAATATTTTACTGAAAATGGAATACGAGCGTTTCCAACAGATTCAATTCCGCATTCGAAACTCTTATCTTTGTTAGCAGAGGATCTTTTAGGACCTAATAAGCTGGAACCAAAAATTGTTAAAGCAACAAATCCTACCGCAAGAAGTACTTGCATTAGAATTGGTATAAAATCAATTTGAGAATTTTGCATTTTAATGTTGTTTTGAAAATAGCCACAAAATTAATTTGTATTGAGGTATTATCAAAATTTAAACTACATTAAGAATAGTAATTTTCTTAAAAAGAATGTATTTATAATCGTTCTAAATAAAAATAATAAACATAAAAAAAACGCTCCGTTTTCGGGAGCGTTTTTTAGAGGGTAATAAATTAATCGTTTAATATTACAACGTTTGTTGCTACAATTCCTTTTCTTCCTTCTTCTTCTTCATAACTAACACGGTCTCCTTCGTTTAAGTTTTCAACCTTGATTCCTGTAGCGTGAACAAAAATGTCCTTACCTGTATCTTCGTTAGTGATGAAACCAAAACCTTTAGTTTCATTGAAGAATTTTACTGTTCCTGTTTGCATTATATGCGTATTTAATTATTAATAATGAGCAAATATATAAATTTATTTCACACAAGCAAGAAAATTATGGTTTTATTTTGAAATATTTAATTTAATATGCAATTCTTTCAATTGAGCAGTATCAATTAATGACGGCGCATCAATCATAACATCCCTTCCAGAATTATTTTTCGGGAAAGCAATAAAATCTCTAATAGTTTCTTGACCACCAAGTATAGCTACCAATCTATCTAATCCAAAAGCCAAGCCGCCGTGTGGTGGCGCACCAAATTGAAAGGCGTTCATTAGAAATCCAAATTGGTTTTCAGCTTCTTCTTTAGTAAATCCTAATAATTCAAACATTCGTTCTTGTAAATTTCTATCATGGATACGAATAGAGCCTCCACCAATTTCATTTCCGTTTAAAACCATATCATACGCATTAGCTCTAATTTTACCTGGTTCGGTTGAAATTAAGTGCATATCTTCTGGTTTTGGAGAAGTAAATGGGTGATGCATTGCGTGATATCTTTCGCTTTCTTCATCCCATTCTAATAACGGAAAATCTAATACCCAAAGTGGGGCAAATTCATCAGGATTTCTTAAACCTAATCTAGTAGCTAATTCCATTCGTAATGCAGAAAGCTGCGTTCTGGTTTTATCGGTATTTCCACATAAAACAAAAATCATATCTCCAGGTTTCGCTCCAGTAATTTCAGCCCATTTTTTTAAATCTTCTTGATCAAAAAACTTGTCTACAGATGATTTTAAGCTTCCGTCTAATTCATATTTACAATAAATCATTCCAGTTGCACCAATTTGAGGACGTTTTACCCAATCAATTATGGCATCGATTTCTTTTCGGGTATAAGCCGCACAACCAGGAGCTGCAATACCAACTACAAATTCTGCAGCATTAAATACAGGGAAATCTTTATGTTTGGTTACTTCGTTTAATTCGCCAAATTCCATTCCAAAACGAATATCTGGTTTGTCATTTCCGTATGTTTTCATAGCATAATCGTATGTAATACGAGGAAATTTATCAATTTCAACACCTTTTACTTCCTTAAGTAAATGACGTGTTAATCCTTCAAATTGATTTAATATGTCTTCTTGTTCCACGAATGCCATTTCGCAATCAATTTGTGTAAATTCAGGTTGTCTATCTGCTCGTAAATCTTCATCACGGAAGCATTTTACAATTTGAAAATACTTATCCATTCCGCCCACCATCAATAACTGCTTGAAGGTTTGTGGCGATTGTGGCAGTGCGTAAAATTGCCCTTCATTCATTCTGCTTGGCACTACGAAATCACGTGCGCCTTCAGGAGTAGATTTTATTAAATAGGGTGTTTCTACTTCGCAAAATCCTTGATTAGATAAATAATTTCTTACTTCTTGCGTCACTTTATGACGGAATAATAAACTGTTTTTAACAGGATTTCTACGAATGTCTAAATAACGGTATTTCATTCGGATATCTTCTCCACCGTCTGTTTCGTCTTCAATTGTAAACGGGGGTGTTAATGATTCATTCAAGATAGTCATTTCAGAAACTAAAATTTCAATGTCACCCGTTGGAATATTGTTATTTTTTGATTCTCGTTCGATTACCGTTCCTTTTACTTGAATCACAAATTCTCGGCCTAATGATTTTGCAGCTTCAAAAATGGCTTTATTCGTTCTGGTTTCGTCTAAAATTAATTGCGTAATTCCATATCTATCACGCAAATCAATCCATATCATAAAACCTTTATCACGTGTTTTTTGAACCCAACCTGCTAAGGTAACTTCTTGATTAATGTGTGATGCGTTAAGTTCACCACAATTATGACTTCTATACATTGTTAGTTGTTTTTTTATTTCATATAATTCGACCTTCGGTCTCGGGTGCAAAAGTATAATAATTTTAAATTTTATTTTAGTTTAACAATTAATAATCTTTACAATTTTTGTAATTTATTTTTTTAATTCTGTTATATTTACATTTTATAAATTAAAATATTCAAAATGACAAACCACAAAACATTTTTATTAGGCGTAGTAGCAGCTGTTTTTTCTATAACAGCCAGTGCTCAAGTTAAATTTTCAGCTAAAATTGCAAACAGACCTGCAGATACCATTTTTGTAAAATCTAGAGGTTTTAGTCAAATGATTGTGGCAGATAAAAAAGGTGATTTTAATGCAACTTTCAAAGTAACAGACGGTATGTTTAAACTTGAAGTTGCTGAGCAATATGCAAATTTATATTTAACTAATTCTACAGATATACAAGTTTCTTTAGATTATAAAGATTTTGATAATACCATTTCTTTTAAAGGAAAAGGCGCAAAAGAAAATATGTTTTTAGCAGCTGAAATGCTAAAGCAAGCAGATCAATCCGCAATTGAACCTATAATGAAAGCGGAAAATTTAGAAATTTTAAATACAGAAGTAGCCAAATATAAAGAGACAATTTATGCCGCATTACCTAAAGATTTAGACTCTAATTTTGTGGCCAAATACAAATCGGATGTTGAAATGGGTATGAAAGGTATGATTGATTATCTTTCGGCAAGTTTTGAATTAAAAAAATTAAACGGAACGGCTTCACCAACTTTTAAATATGAAAATCACAAAGGTGGTGTTACCTCTTTAGAAGATTTAAAAGGAAAATATGTTTATGTAGATGTGTGGGCAACTTGGTGCGGACCTTGTCGTCAAGAAATTCCTTTTTTACAAAAAACAGAAGCAGCTTATCATGGAAAAAATATCGAATTTGTAAGCATTTCAGTAGATGAGCAAAAAAATCACGACAAATGGAGCAAATTTGTTACCGAAAAAAACTTAGGAGGTATTCAATTATTAGCGGATAAAGATTGGAAATCTGATTTCGTACAAGGGTATAAAATCAATGGAATTCCAAGATTTATTATTATTAGCCCAGAAGGAAAAATTGTAAATGCAGATGCACCAAGACCTTCGTCACCAGAATTAGTATCGTTATTGGATTCGTTAGTGAAATAAAATTTTTAAAAACTGCCTACGGGCAGTTTTTTTTATGATTATTAATTTTTTATATAAAAATTATTTGCAATAAGTTTTATACTTTTGCCTAGTTAAAAATAATAAATAAACAAATGAAAGTAGCCGTTGTTGGAGCCACTGGAATGGTGGGAGAAGTAATGCTTCAAATATTAAAAGAGAGAAATTTTCCAGTTACAGAATTAATTCCTGTTGCCTCAGAAAAATCAGTAGGCAAAGAAATTGAATTTAACGGAAAAACATATAAAGTTGTAAGTTTACAAACCGCAGTAGATAGGAAAGCGGATATTGCGTTGTTTTCTGCTGGTGGAGAAACTTCTCTAGCTTGGGCACCAAAATTTGCTGCTGCTGGAACAACAGTTATTGATAATTCTTCGGCATGGAGAATGGATGAAACTAAGAAATTGGTCGTACCTGAAATAAATGCGGATATCTTAACTGCTGACGACAAGATTATTCCAAACGCAAATTGTTCTACGATTCAATTAGTTATGGCTTTAGCGCCATTGCACAAAAAATATAAAATTAAACGTATTATCGTTTCTACGTACCAATCTATTACTGGAACAGGAGTAAAAGGTGTGCAACAATTAGAAAACGAATATGCAGGTATTAAAGGCGAAATGGCTTATAAATACCAAATTCATAGAAATGCGATTCCTCAATGTGATTTGTTTGAAGAAAACGATTACACGAAAGAAGAAATGAAATTGGTTCGTGAAACGCAAAAAATCTTAAACGATAAAACCATTGGCGTTACGGCTACTGCGGTAAGAATTCCAGTAGTTGGTGGACATAGTGAAGCGGTTAATGTGGAATTTTATTCAGATTTTGATGTAAACGAAGTTCGTGCCCTTTTACACAAGACACCAGGAATAACAGTTCAAGATAATTTAGATACGTTTACGTATCCAATGCCGTTTTACGCAGAAGGTAAAGATGATGTATTTGTAGGTCGTGTCCGTAGAGATGAAAGCCAACCAAACACATTGAATATGTGGATTGTTGCCGATAATTTACGCAAAGGTGCCGCAACTAATACGGTACAAATAGCGGAATATTTAGTGGCTAATAACTTGGTATAATGCACAAAAAACTTGTAAAATATTACTTGTAATAAAAATATTAAAAAGGCGATTTTTACAGTTTTGAAAATCGCTTTTTTAGTTATTTAAAGTAAATTTTCTAATGATATAGTTAAATAGTTTGTAGCCCAATACACGTCTTAAAATTCGCATGATATTGGCATCAAAACCTATGGTATATCTTCTAAAATTTTTATTTGGTTTTTCGGCAATTTTAAATAATTTTTCAACAATTTGTTGTGGTAACTCTTCGTTTTTGCCTGATTTAGCCAAAAGCAATTTCGAAATTTTATCCATTAATTTATTGTAAGAAAAAATTTCTGTTGGCGCGCATTTGGTTACATTCTTTTGAAATGATGTGGGCGCATTTCCAAATTGCACAGTCGCTACACTTATATTAAAATCTACCAGTTCATAGGCCATACATTCAGAAAAACTTTCTACGGCTTGTTTGGTCGAATGATAAAAGTTTCCAAGAGGCAAATTTACCAATCCAGCAACAGAAGTAATATTGATAAATTGTCCATATTTTTGTTGCCTGAATGTTGGAATAAATGCCCTACATACTTTAACCACCCCAAGCCAATTTACATTTACTATTGTATCAATTTTTTTGTCTTCTGATAGTTCTACAAAACTTCTGTAGCCCATTCCAGCATTATTAATAATCGTATCAATTTTAGGATGATTTTCCAAAATAATTTTAGTAGCCGATGCAATGCTTTCAGTAGATGTTACATCCATTTCATAACAAAAAATAGTAGAAATATCTTTAAAATCTTCGCCTTCAGAAGAATGATGCAATGTAGCAATAACGGTCCAGTTATTTTTAGCGAAATATAATGCAGTTTGTTTGCCAATTCCTCCACCAGCACCAGTTATTAGGACTATTTTCATATTAGTTTTTTATTAATATTTTAATTTTGTCATTAAAATATAACGGGCAATTTTGCTTTGTTTTCGGCTAATGTATGCAGAACCATTTGGACTAAATCTTCTTGGATTTGGTAAAATTGCGGCAATTCCGGCGGCTTGCATTCGTGTTAAGCTTTTGCAATCTCTTTTGTACCAATGTTGTGTAGCGGCTTCAGCGCCATAAATACCATCGCCCATTTCAATACTGTTTAGGTAGACTTCTAGTATACGTTGCTTGCCCCAAACTATTTCAATTAATACGGTATAATAGGCTTCTAATGCTTTTCGGAAATAACTTCTTCCTTGCCAAAGAAATACATTTTTTGCAGTTTGTTGAGTAATAGTACTTCCGCCTTTAAGTTTTTTACCTTTAAAATTTCCTACTGCGGCTTTTTGCATCGCAGAAAAATCCAAACCATTGTGTTCAAAAAATCTACCGTCTTCACTCGCAATAACCGCTTTTTGTAGGTTTTTAGAAATGTCTTCTATGGGTACCCAATGGTGTTTGGTTTCAATGTTTTTCCCTGCAGATTTATTTTCAAAATACCTAATTACCATAAGTGGCGTGTAAGGCACGGGCACAAATTTATAAAGTACTACAAAAAACAAACTAATAATATTGAACCAAATAATTAGTTTCCAAAAGAAACGCATTATTTGACTGAAAAATCTTTTTTTTCCTGTGCTTTTTGGTTTTATTGTTGCTTTTATTGCTGCCATTTTATACTAAATCTGCTACTTCTTTTCCAATTAAACTCCCTATAGCAACTCCCATTCCGCCCATTCTAACGCCGCAATAGATATGGTTGCTTAGTTGTTTTACAATTGGGTTTTTAGAATTTCCGATACCCATAATTCCACTCCAACTATGCTCAATTTCAAAAGGGGTATCCGGCAAAATTACATTTTTTAACAAATCTTCCAAGCGATTTTGAATTTTTTCAGTAGTTTCTAGCGAAGTAGTGGTTTCTCCTTCAAAATCTAAGTTTCTACCACCACCAAAAAGCACTCTATTGTTTATATTTCGGAAGTAATAATAGCCTTGGTCTAAATGAAAAGTACCTTTGATGTGTAAATTCTCAATTGGTTTTGTAATTAAAACTTGTGCTCTTGCCGGTTTGACTTCGTTTTTGGTTAATTCTGAAGCAAAACCATTTGTAGTGAAAATCAGTTTTTTGGTTTTAAAAGTGACCTCATTGGTTACCACCTCCACATTATCATTTGTTTCTTGATAATCAGAGACCGTTTGATGGTTTAGAATTAAAATATCGTGTAATGCTGCTTTTTTTAATAAGGCTTGCATCATATTTCCTGTGTCAATTTGACCTTCAAAAGCATTAAAAATCAAATGCTCAAACGTGTTTTTAAACTTAAAAGAATCGTTTACCTTCGCATACACATCTGATTTGAATAAGGGACGAACAATGTCGTTTATAAAAGGAATTTTGGAGACACAATCATTATAAAACGCTTCGTCTTCTTTCAGAAACAATTCGTAACCGCCTAAAGGTTGATAATCAATGGCGGCATCACCTAAGTTATTACGAAGCAGTTGCAACCCAGCATATCTTTTTTGAATTAGTTGGATAACTTCTTGCTCAGTATGTGTTTTTAAATCGTCAATAATTTCGGAAACACTTCCAAAACAAGCAAAACCTGCGTTTTTGGTACTGGCGCCTTGTGGCAAAGCCCCTTTTTCTAAAAGTATAATTTTGGCTTTTGGAAACCGTTCTCTTAACCGAATCGCGGTATGTAACCCTACAATTCCGCTACCTACTATGGTAAAATCCACGTTGGAGAACCAATTTTTTATTTCCCAATAGCTCAGTTTCATAATATTTTTTTAGGTGAAACTACGCATCACCTGACCCATCTGTTTTTCCTAATTTTCTAGCTTTAATAGCTTTCATTACTAAAGGAAATGTAGTTACAGCCACTAAAATTAGTATGATTTTTTCGATGTGATGTTTTAAATCAATATCAAATTTTTCTAAAAATAAGCCATATAAATAATGGCCTGCGTACACCAATATAAACGACCATAAAATAGAACTTATGATATTATACAACATGAATTTGCTTTTTTTCATATGTACAATTCCAGCAATAATAGGGACAAAAGTTCTTACAATGGGTAAAAATCTTGCAAAAACTATTGCAACGCCACCATGCTTTTGAAAGAAACTTTCGGAGTGGTCTAGGTATTTTCTCTTAAAGAAAAAGCCATCCTTTTTTTGATATAAATTTTTCCCGTATACAGATCCAAACCAATAACCAAAAATGTTACCAATTATTCCAGAAAGTGCAATTAATGTTGCAATCACAAAAACTGGTGAATAACCTTGAGGTAGAAAAGTTAAAGGTAGTGCCAATGCTTCACAATAAATTCCTGATAAAAACAACAAACTATCACCGGGAAGAAAAAACCCTATAAACAAACCGGTTTCTGCAAACACAATAAATAAAACCACGTAAATTCCAATAGGAACACCACCTAATTCTAGGTTAATGTAAAATTCGGGATTAAAAAGCTGGGTCCATGTAAATTCCTTATCAATTTCTTGGGCTTGTAATACTACGTTTAATTTTAATTTTTCAAGTAGGTCTATGATGAATTTCATGGGTTTCAATTTTATTTTTTTAGCAAGAATTAATATTAACTCTCGATTTCTTGTGTGGTTTCGTGTTTAGATTCCCATTTGTCAATTGCAGCTGTAGAAAGTGCGTTTCCTAATACATTGGTCATACTTCTGGCCATATCGCAAAAATGGTCAATTGGTAAAATTAAAGCAATTCCTTCTGGTGGAATACCAAACATGGCGCAAGTGGCCACTACTACAATTAACGAAGCTCTTGGCACACCGGCAACACCCTTACTTGTTAGCATCAACACTAAAAGCATGGTAAGTTGTTCAGGTAAACTCATTTCTATACCATATACTTGCGCAATAAAAATACTGGCAAATGTCATGTACATCATACTTCCGTCAAGGTTAAAAGAATACCCCAGCGGCAAAGTGAAGGACACAATTTTAGGTTGGCACCCAAAACGTTCTAATTCTTCTACCATTTTTGGAAAAACAGCTTCTGAACTTGTAGTAGAAAAGGCAATTAATAATGGACTTTTGATTCGTTGTAACAATACAAATAAACGTTTTCCTAAGATGATATAACCAACGGTTAAAAGGATTAACCAAAGTAAAAGTATTCCAATTAAAAATGCTCCTAAATATTTGGCGTAAAGTGTAAATACTTCGAAACCGTGTTTTGCAATCGCACTTGCAACAGCACCTAAAACACCTAACGGAGCCGTCCACATAATAAAAGTAACCATTTTTAAAATCACATGCGAAACCGAATCTAATAATTTTAGAATAGGTTTTGCTTCTTTTTTACTAAATGCTGCTAAAGCCACACCAAATAAAATAGAAAAGATTACTATTTGTAAGATTTCGTTAGTAGCTAAAGCTTCAAATAAACTTTTTGGAATAACATGTTTTACAAATTCTTCTAATGAAAATCCTTTTGAGTTTTCTAACAATTCAGAAGCACTGGAAGCGTCATCTAATTTAATTGTGGTACCTTTTCCAGGTTCGAAAAAATTCACTAAAACCATTCCTAATAATAAGGAAATTAAGGAAGCAGAAATAAACCAAGCCATGGCTTTTCCACCCACGCGTCCTACCATTTTCATATCGCCCATTTTGGCAATTCCAACCACTAAAGTAGAAAAAACTAATGGTGCAATAATCATTTGAACCAATCGAATGAAAATAGTTCCAAGTAATTTTATATTTTTTGAGAAGGTGTCAATAGCTTCAGGAAACTGATAATGCACAATTCCACCTAACCCAACTCCAATAATAAGCGAAATGATAATTAGTATAAAGAGTTTATTGTTTTTCATTTTTCATTTTTATTTTAGACCGTGAAAATAGTTATATTTTTTCAAAAAAGTGCTACTTTTAACCTCGTTTTAAATTTTAAGAGTATGAAAAATTTATTTTTCTCATTTTTAGTGTACTAATTAGGAGCTTAAGCACGGAATAAATTATAACGTTAAAAAAGTTATGGCTTTTAGCCAATTTAAAAAATTAGTTTAAACCTGGTAGGATTTCAATATTACCAATAAATAAATTCTTACCTTAAATAGTAAAATAAAGGAAAACTTCAAATGCAACAATTCAACATCATAATTATAGGCGGTGGCGCAGCCGGTTTCTTTGCAGCTATTAATATTGCAGAGAAACATCCGCAACTTAGTGTAGCCATTCTCGAAAGAGGGAAGGAATGCCTAACTAAGGTTAAAATTTCTGGTGGTGGTCGTTGCAATGTCACGCACGCGTGCTTTGTACCGAACGATTTAGTCAAATTTTATCCGCGTGGTGAAAAAGAATTAAAAGGCCCTTTTTCACAATTTTGTTCTGGCGATACGATTGATTGGTTCGAAAAAAGAGGTATCGAATTAAAAATTGAAGAAGACGGAAGAATGTTTCCAATTACAGATGATTCTCAAACCATAATTAACTGTTTTGAAAAAGAAGTAAAGAAATTAGGTATTAAAGTTTTTACCTCACAAAGTGTGCAATCATTATATTTTAACAAGGACGAACAATGGAAAATGGAAACCCAACACGATGTTTTTGTTGCAGATAAAATTGTAGTCGCCACAGGTAGCAATCCTAAAATTTGGGAAATGATGCATCAAATGGGGCATCAAATTGTCGAACCCGTTCCTTCCTTATTTACATTTAATATTACCGATAAAAGAATTAAAGATTTAATGGGACTTTCGGCGCAAGCCAGTATCAAAATAAAAAATTCTAAATTAGCAGCTTCAGGCCCATTATTGATAACGCATTGGGGACTTTCAGGACCCGGAATTTTAAGACTTTCCGCTTGGGGTGCCAGAGAATTATTTGACAAAAAATATTGTTTCGCATTGTTAGTCAATTGGCTAGATGAGGTATCTTTTGAGGAAGCTATCGAAAAATTAAAAGAAATAAAGGAAGAACATAATAAAAAACTAATTGGTAAATTTTGTCCGTTCGATTTCCCAAAACGATTATGGGAAAATATCGTAACTGCTTCCGATATTGCTTTAGATTATAAGTGGGCTGAGGTAACCAATAAGCAAATAAATAGCCTGGCCAATCAGTTAACCCAAGCTGAATTTCAGGTTAACGGGAAAAGCACGTTTAAAGAAGAATTTGTAACCGCTGGCGGCATCGATTTAAAAGAAATTAATTTTAAAACCATGCAAAGCAAAATTTTACCAAAGGTCTATTTTGCTGGCGAAGTGGTAAATATTGATGCTATAACGGGTGGTTTCAATTTTCAAAATGCCTGGACAAGCGGTTTTATAGTTGCCGAGAACATTTAATTTAAATAAAAAATACTTAACGTTAAAATCGAGGCAAAACTAACCCAAGCAATATAGGGTATAAATAATTTTGCTGCCGTAGGATGAATGGGGTTGAATAATTTGTAGCATTCAATCAATACCAACAATAATAAAATCACTTCTATGGAAGCTAACAGTAAATTTTGCAACCCAAAAAACAGGTAAGACCATAACGCATTTAACCCCAATTGAAGAATAAAATATTGTAGTGCTACTTTAACTTCTTTTGGTTTATTTTCAATTTCATTCCAAATTAACCCTGCGGCAATTCCCATAAAAATATATAACAAAGTCCAAACGGGAGCAAAAATCCAATTTGGCGGATTAAATACTGGTTTTATAAGTGTAGGATACCAAGTGGTTATTGACGATTGTGTAATTTTTCCTGAGAAAAAGCCTACGGTTAAGCAAATAATTATGCAATACGATATTCTTAAATACTTTTTCATTTTCATAATTTTATTCAAATATATTTAAAACTTCTGACATCGGACAACTAAGTTTTAACTTCCTTTTCTATCTTTGTAAAAAATAATTTTATGTATTCTGATTTAGACTTCATTATTTCAAATTATAGTTCAATAGAAGCGGCATCTTTTTCGTGGAGTGCGCCAAGTAATATTGCTTTGGTGAAATATTGGGGCAAAAAAGAAAACGGGGATCAAATTCCTGCTAATCCATCCATTAGTTTTACGCTTAAAAATTGCAAAACCATTACATCGGTTACTATTTCTTCTAAAGTTGAAAAGGATAATTTTTCATTCGATTTGTTATTTGAAGGAAAGCCAAAAGAAGATTTTAAACCTAAAATTCAAAAGTTCTTCGAAAGAATTTATAAATATTGCCCTTATTTAAAAGAGTATCATTTTACTATTGATACTCAAAACACCTTTCCGCATAGTTCAGGAATAGCGTCTTCTGCTTCAGGAATGGCAGCGCTTGCCATGAATATTATGAGTTTAGAAAAAGCATTAAAACCTGAAATTTCCGAAGATTATTTTTATGCAAAAGCTTCTTTTCTAGCCCGTTTAGGTTCAGGTAGTGCTTGTAGAAGTATAATCGGAAACGTGGTGTCTTGGGGAAAAAACGAAACCATAAAAAACAGCTCCGACTTATTTGGGGTAGCGTTTGAAAATATACATCCTAATTTTCATAGTTTTCAAGATACGATTTTGTTAGTTGATAAAGGCGAAAAACAAGTTTCGAGTACCGTTGGGCATAATTTAATGCACAACCATCCATTTGCTAATCAGCGTTTTGACCAAGCACGTGATAATATTGCTAAAATTGTTACGTTATTAGAAACTGGAAATATAACTGAATTTATGAGTTTGGTGGAAAGTGAAGCACTGACTTTACATGCTATGATGATGACGTCGATGCCTTATTTTATATTAATGAAACCAAATACATTAGAAATTATTAATGCCATTTGGAAGTTCAGAAATGAAACTCAAACACCAGTTTGTTTTACCTTAGACGCAGGAGCCAATGTACACGTTTTATATCCTGAGTATGTAAAACAAAAAGTATTGCAATTTATTCAGGACGAATTAGTTGGCTATTGTCAAAATGGTCACTATATTTGCGATGAAATTGGAAATGGGAGTCAATTTATAGTTAATAATTAACAATTGATAATGGAAAAGCGAAATTTAATAAAAGAAAAATCTTTCGAATTTGCAAAGGAAATTGTGTATCTTTACAAAAATCTAGCAGATAAAAAAGAGTTTGTATTATCAAGACAAGTATTAAAATCTGGAACATCAATAGGTGCTAATATTCGGGAAGCAGAACACGCTCAAAGTAAAGCAGATTTTATAAACAAACTTTCAATTTCATTAAAAGAAGCAAATGAAACAGAATATTGGTTAGATTTGCTTTATGAAACAAATTACTTAAGTGATGAGTTGTTTCAGAATTTAAAAAATAAAAATATTGAATTATTAAAATTACTCATAAGTATAATTAATACTTCAAAGAAACAATAGTTACCAATTGTTAATTATTAATTGTCAATTAAAAATTATGAAAGGACCACTTTTTTACTCAAAAATATTACTTTTCGGAGAATATGGAATTATTCAAGATTCTAAAGGACTTTCTATACCATATAATTTTTATAAAGGCGCATTGAAGTCGGATGAAAACCCGACAGATGAAGCCAAAAAATCAAATCAAAGTTTAGTAAAATTCGTTGCTTACTTAAAGCAATTGCAAACGGAACAACCAGATTTAGTGTCGTTTAATTTGGAGTTGTTACAAAACGATGTAAACAACGGTATGTATTTTGACTCTAGTATTCCACAAGGATATGGAGTAGGAAGTAGTGGCGCTTTAGTAGCTGCTATCTATGATAAATACGCTGCGAATAAAATTACCGTTTTAGAAAACTTAACTAGAGAAAAATTATTACAATTAAAAGCCATTTTTTCTAATATGGAATCGTTTTTCCACGGAAAAAGTTCTGGTTTAGATCCATTAAATAGTTATTTAAGTTTACCAATTCTTATCAATTCAAAAGACAATATTGAAGCCGCTGGAATTCCAAGTCAATCAGCAACTGGGAAAGGCGCTGTTTTCTTGTTAGATTCAGGAATTGTTGGAGAAACGGCTCCAATGGTAAATATTTTTATGGAAAATTTAAAAGACCAAGGTTTTAGAAAAATGCTAAAATCTCAGTTTATAAAATATACCGATTCTTGTGTAGAAAACTTCTTACAAGGCGACATGAAATCGTTATTTAAAAACACAAAAGAATTATCTAAAGTAGTTTTAAGTAATTTCAAACCTATGATTCCGGAACAATTTCACCAAATATGGCAAAACGGAATTGAAACCAACGATTATTATTTAAAATTGTGTGGTTCTGGTGGTGGCGGTTATATTTTAGGTTTCACGCAAGATTTCGAAAAAGCTAAAAAGTCTTTAAAAGATTATAAATTAGAAATGGTTTATCAGTTTTAAATAGCTCAAAGGTAAAGGGAAATTGGAAAATGGACGATTATTTTTTCGACCTAACTCAAAACCCAATACCCCAAACATTCACCACAAAAAATGCTAAGTCGCAATTCTAAATTAGTACTAACCAAAGTCTTCAGTTTCTTTTCTGTGGTTCGTGGGTACAATGTTTTTGTAATCGCACTAGCACAATATTTATCTGCCATTTACATCTTAGCGCCAGAAAGAAGAGCATTAGATGTTATTTTAGATTGGAGATTATTTCTTTTAGTATTGGCGTCTATTTTTGCTATTGCTTCTGGTTACATTATTAATAATTTTTACGATGCTAAAAAGGATATTATCAATCGTCCTAAAAAGTCCTATTTAGACAGATTGGTAAGTCAGAAAACACAACTTCAAGTTTATTTTACTTTGAATTTCTTTTCCGCTTTATTAGGTTTTATTGTTTCTTGGCGAGCGGCTTTGTTTTTTTCTGTATATATTTTTATCATTTGGTTGTATTCGCACAAGCTAAAAAAAATACTATTCATTGGAAATATTTCCGCTTCTTTATTGGCTGTTTTGCCCTTTTTTGGGATTTTAATGTATTTCAAAAATTTTTATCAAGTAATTTTTGCACATGCTACATTTTTATATCTAATTATATTAATTCGTGAAATGATTAAAGATTTAGAAAACATTGAAGGTGATTTATCGAATAATTATCAAACCCTACCCGTCAATTTTGGGGAAAATTTTGCTAAAAAAATCATTTCATTATTGTTATTGTGTACAATCGTTCCTGTATATTTCCTTATCAATGTGTTCGATGTAGGTTATATGGATATTTATTTTTACTTGAGTTATATTTTACTGCTAATTTTTGTAATGAAATTATGGAAGTCGGAAGGAAAAGTAGCTTATATTAAACTTCATTTTTTACTAAAAATAATTTTATTAGCTGGTGTGATTTGTATTGTTTTAATTAAGCCAGATGTGATCGAGAACGGTCAAAAATTATTATTAATTCCATAGCAAATAGGCTTCCTACTTCCACTTTCTTGCTTCTCACTTAAATTGACTATCTTTGCAAAAAAATAAAAGCATGAGAAAATCGTCAGGAGCCAAAAGAAGCGGTAAAGTTTCGGAAAGTAAAAAACCAGATTTTAAGAAAAACGAATCAGGTAAATCTTTTTCTTCAGAAAACAAACCTGCTCCAAAGTTCAATAGAACAGACAAGCCAAAACCACAAGTGGTTAAAATAAAATCTGATAAAGAGGAAATCAGATTAAATAAATATGTAGCCAATTCAGGAGTTTGTAGTCGCAGAGATGCAGACATTTATATTCAAAGTGGAAACGTGAAAGTAAACGGTGAAGTAGTTACAGAAATGGGACACAAAGTGAAGCTAACCGATATGGTTAATTTTGACGGCGTGAATATTACACCAGAAAAAAAAGAATACATTCTTTTAAACAAACCTAAGAATTTTTCAACCGAGAAAAATGACCAAGGCGCAAATAACGTGTTGCAGTTAATCAAATCACCATCAAATGTTCGATTAGAACCTGTCGGAAGAATGGATAAAACTACAACAGGTTTATTATTGTTTACAAATGATCCAGATATGGTTAGAAAATTTACTACACCAAATCAACGTTCTTCCAAAATTTATCAAGTTTCTTTAGATAAGAATTTAAAATACGAAGATTTAGAAAAAATTCAAAGCGGAATTACTATTGAAGGACATAAAGTATATGTTGAAGAAGTTTCTTATATTGATGGAGAAGCTAAAAGTGAAATTGGTGTAAAAATGAAAACATCTAATGTTAAAGTAGTTCGAAATATTTTTGAACATTTAAAATATAATGTTATAAAATTAGATCGAGTAGTATTTGCTGGATTAACTAAAAAGAATTTACCAAGAGGAAATTGGAGAGTTTTAACCGAGCAAGAAATAGTCAATTTAAAAAATAACTAAAAAAACACGTCTTTTATTAGTCGTATTTTTTAATACAAATACCAATCAGATTAAAAAATAAAATATATATTTGTAATCCATATTTAATTAATATATTAATGAAAAAAATAGTTCAACTACTTGCCCTTGTTTTAGTATTGGCGTCTTGTGAAAATGATATTAAAACTAATTTGCCTGCATTTTTAGGTGAAAAAGACAATATTTCATGGCGTGCTTCAGATACAAAAGTAACGGTTAATACAAATGGTACCATTACAATAAATGCATATAAGAATAATGAGTTAGTTACTTTAACTGTTCCCAATTCAGTTGGAATTCATTATTTAGGAACCGCTAATCAAGGGATAAATGCTACGTATTCTTACAGCAATCAGCAATCATTATTATACTATGAAACCGCATTAATTGAAGGGCCTGTTTTTAAATTACAAGGCGTAACAAATCCTGGTACAGGATATGCAGCTTTAAACGGAAACAATGTAACTACTACTGGAGGTTCAGGAAATGGATTAACCTTAAAAATTCAAACTAATAGTTCTGGGGCAGTAACAGACGCAACAATTGTTAGTAGAGGAGTAGGGTATGAACCAGGAGATTTGATAACTATTAATGGTGGTAATGGGAATGCTAAAGTTACTGTTTTAAATGTGTCAAAAAGTAATGGAGAAGTTGAAATTGAAAAAATTGAAGGTAACTTGTATTCAGGGACGTTCAAATTTAATGTGATTGATGAACAAGGAACAGTTGTAAATTTTAATAAAGGAATTTTTTATAAAGTACCGATTTTATAAAATTTTTAAACATATATTACTAATAACCACTTCATTTAGGAGTGGTTTTTTGTTTTTGTTAATAACTAAAATTGCCTTAAAAAAAGATAAATTGTATTTTTGAAATCATAACAAATTTTAGTAATTACCTAGCTATTCACTAATTACTATTCACTAATTACAAATAAATGTATTTAATCTTCGATACCGAAACCACAGGTTTACCTAAAAGTTGGTCTGCTCCCATCACAGATACTAACAATTGGCCTCGTTGTGTGCAAATTGCTTGGCAATTACATGATGACATGGGAAACCTTATCGAGCATCAAGATTATTTAGTGAAACCTGAAGGGTATAATATTCCGTTTGATGCAGAAAGAATTCATGGAATTTCTACAGAATTAGCCACTCAAGAAGGTTTTGGTTTAAGTGAAATTCTCGAAAAATTTAATATTGCTTTATCTCAAGCCAAATATATTGTAGGGCAAAATGTAGGTTTTGATGTGAATATTATGGGTTGCGAATTCCATCGATTTGGAATAGCTACCGATTTAACTAAAATGCCCATTTTAGATACGTGTACAGAAACTACTGCTTTACTATTAAAATTACCTGGTGGTCGGGGTGGAAAATTTAAACTACCCACATTAACAGAATTACATTACTATTTATTTAACGAAAAATTTGCAGAAGCCCATAATGCTACTGCCGATGTGGAAGCCACAACACGTTGTTTTTTAGAATTAATAAAACGCGGAAATTTTAATTCCAACGAATTACCTGTTTCTGAAGAATATTATGCAGCATTCAAAACAAATAATCCAGATGTAAAACCAATCGGATTAAAACATTTTAATTTAAAGCAAGCTTCAGCTACTTTAAGAGAAAAATTACAACAACAACTTCCTAAAGATATTGAAATTTTACCTGAAAATTTGGAAGATATTTCAGATGTTACCTTTGCACATTTGCACAATCATTCGCAGTTTTCGGTTTTGCAATCTACGATTTCCATTCCTCAATTAATAGAAAATACAGTAAAGCAAAAAATGCCAGCAGTTGCCCTTACAGATATTGGAAACATGATGGGCGCCTTTCAGTTTGTTAGCGGAATTTTAAATCATAATAAATCGGCGGAAGCCAAAAACAAGGAACTAACCGAAGCTGGAGAACCACCCACAGAAACCATCATCAAACCTATTGTAGGTTGCGAGTTTTTTGTTTGTAACAATCATAAAGATAAATCCAACAAAGACAACGGATATCAAGTAGTTTTTTTAGCGAAAAATAAAAAAGGATATCATAATTTAGCCAAGTTGTCATCAAAAGCCTATACGGATGGTTTTTATTATGTGCCACGTATTGATAAAGCATTAATCCAACAATATAAAGAAGATATTATTGTTTTGACAGGAAGTTTATCTGGTGAAGTGCCAAATAAAATCCTGAATCTCGGTGAAAATCAAGCTGAAGAAGCTTTAATGTGGTGGAAAGAACAATTTGGTGCCGATTTGTATATCGAAGTAATGAATCACAATCAAGAGGATGAAAAAGCAGTAAACACTACTTTAATTCAGTTTTCTAAAAAGCATAATATAAAACTAATTGCTACCAACAATACCTTTTACATCAATAAAGAAGATGCCAACGCACACGATATTTTATTATGTGTTAAAGAGGGCGAAAAACAGGCCACACCCATTGGACGTGGACGTGGATACCGATATGGGTTGCCCAATCAGGAGTATTATTTCAAATCTACCAATGAAATGAAAAATTTGTTTCCGCAAACACCGGAAGCCATAAGTAATGTTCAAGAAATTGTAGATAAAATTGAAATATATTCGCTTTCGCGAGAAGTATTACTTCCAAAATTCGATATTCCAGAACAATTTCAAGTTCCAGAAGATAATGAAGATAAAGGTGTTCGCGGTGAAAATGCTTATTTACGACATTTAACCTACGAAGGTGCCAAAAAACGGTATGGTGAAATAACTGACGAAATTAAAGAACGTATTGATTTCGAACTCTTAACAATAAGTAATTCAGGTTATCCGGGTTATTTTTTAATTGTTCAAGATTTTATCGCTGAAGCCCGTAAAATGGACGTTTCGGTTGGTCCAGGTCGTGGTTCAGCAGCAGGTTCCGTGGTAGCATATTGCTTGTGGATTACGAATATCGATCCATTATTGTACAACCTGCTTTTCGAGCGTTTTTTAAATCCAGATCGTGTATCGATGCCCGATATAGATATCGATTTTGATGATGAAGGTCGAGGGAAAGTAATGGATTATGTAATTAAAAAATATGGTTCCAATCAAGTGGCACAAATTATCACGTATGGTAAAATGGCTACGAAATCGGCTATACGAGATACTGCTCGAGTTTTAGATTTACCTTTATTTGAAGCAGATAGAATTGCGAAATTAATTCCAACTATGATGCCTGGAAAATGGAATTTAGCACGATTTCTATCGGAAAAAGAAGAAGAGGTTAAAAAAGCGGTTCGTTCAGATGAATTTGATCGAGTAAAAGAATTAATCGAAATTGCCAATCAAGGCGAACTTTCAGGAGAAACCATTCAACAAGCAAAAATATTAGAAGGATCGCTCCGAAATACAGGTATTCACGCTTGTGGGGTAATTATTACACCAGATGATATTACCAATTTTGTGCCCGTAACGACAGCAAAAGATTCGGATTTATATGTTACCCAGTTTGATAACGCCGTGGCTGAAAGTGCAGGTTTGTTAAAGATGGATTTCCTAGGATTAAAAACCTTAACACTTATAAAAGATACGGTTAAACTCGTAAAATATAAACGAAATATCGATTTAGATCCCGATACATTTCCTATTGACGATAAAAAAACATACGAATTATTCCAACGTGGGGAAACGGTAGGGATATTTCAGTACGAATCGCCTGGAATGCAAAAATATTTGAAAGATTTAAAACCAACAGTTTTTGGAGATTTAATTGCCATGAATGCATTATATCGACCAGGTCCGTTGGAGTATATTCCTTCTTTTGTGCGTAGAAAAAATGGGTTAGAACCCATTGCATATGATTTAGATGCTTGTGAAGAATATTTAGCAGAAACCTACGGAATTACCGTTTATCAAGAGCAAGTAATGCTTTTGTCACAATCATTAGCGGGTTTTACAAAAGGGGATGCCGACGTGCTTCGTAAAGCGATGGGAAAAAAAGACAAGCCGGTCTTGGACAAAATGAAGCCTAAATTCATCGCGCAAGCTGAAGAAAAAGGTCATGATGCCAAAATATTAGAAAAAATTTGGAAAGACTGGGAAGCATTTGCAAGTTATGCTTTCAACAAATCGCACTCTACATGTTATGCTTGGATTGCCTATCAAACAGCGTATTTAAAAGCGCATTATCCTGCAGAATATATGGCAGCGGTGCTTTCTAATAATATGAATGATATTAAATCCGTTTCCTTTTTTATGGAAGAATGTAAACGCATGGGATTAGAAGTTTTAGGTCCGGATGTAAATGAGTCTTTTTACAAGTTTACGGTAAATGATAATCATGCCATTCGTTTTGGAATGGGTGCGATTAAAGGTGTGGGTGAAAACGCAGTAAAAACAATTGTTGAAGTAAGAAAAGAAGGCCGTTTTAAATCTATTTTCGATTTAGCAAAACGAATTGATTTGCGTGCAGCCAATAAAAAAGCATTCGAAAATTTAGCCTTAGCTGGTGGTTTTGATGAATTTGGAGACACCCATAGGGCTCAATATTTTCATACAGATGGTGATAATAGCACATTTTTGGAAAAAGCCATTCGCTTTGGTGCAAAGTTTCAAGAAAATGAAAATTCTTCACAAGTAAGCTTATTTGGCGATGCATCCGACGTACAAATTGCCGAACCAACTGTGCCGCCTTGTGAAGAATGGAATACTTTAGAAAAATTATCGCGTGAAAAAGAAGTAGTTGGAATTTATATTTCAGGACATCCGCTGGACGATTATAAATTTGAAATGAAATATTTCTGCAATACCAAGTTACAAGCCTTGTATAATTTGGAGTCGTTAGTTGGTAAAAATCTATCATTTGGAGGAATTGTTACCAATGTGCAACATCGCACCACGCAACAAAATAAAGGTTGGGCCACGTTTAATATTGAAGGGTATGAAGAAAGTTTTGAATTTAGAATATTTAATGATGAGTATTTAAAATTCCGCCATTATTTAGTTGCCAATCAGTTTGTATTTGTTAAAATTTTTGTAAAAGAAGGCTGGACAAATAAAGACACCGGAAAAAAATCAGAGCCAAGAATTAATTTTACACATCTTCAGAGTTTACAGGATGTATTGCCAGATTTTGCAAAAAAATTAACCATTCAATTGCCTGTTGAAGAATTAAAAGATCAATTAATTTCAAAATTAAACGAACTTTTTTCTTATCATCAAGGAGATTTTAATGTAACATTCGAATTGTTAGAATTAGAAAAAGTGAAACGATTTGTAAAGCGAGAAATTGAAATCGATGAGGAAATTCAAGACGAAAATCTTGTAGAGATAGAGGATGAGGTAGAAAATAACGCTGAAATTATTGTAGAAAACCAAATGGAAGAAATTGAAGAAACAATAATAAAAAACAAGTTAGAAATGCCAAGTAGAAAACTAAAAATTAATATTTCTAAAGATTTGTTGGAAGGATTGGAAAAAATGCAAATTAATTTCAAATTGAATTAATAAAATCAATTCGTAAAAATTATAAATTGATTTTTCTAATTCTTAAATAGGTAAAAGAAATCATAATTTTTTTCACAGCTTAAATATATTTTCTACTTTCGCAGTATAATAATTTATAGTATAAAAAAAAAATATAAAAATATGGCATTAGCAATTACAGACGCTACTTTTGAGGAGGTAGTATTAAAATCAGACAAACCAGTAGTAGTAGATTTTTGGGCAGCTTGGTGCGGACCTTGCAGAATGGTTGGGCCAGTTATTGATGAAGTAGCTACAGAATACGAAGGAAAAGCAGTTGTTGGTAAAGTAGACGTTGATGCAAATCAAGAATTTGCTGCAAAATATGGTGTTAGAAATATTCCTACAGTATTAATGTTTCAAAATGGAGAAGTAGTTGGAAGACAAGTAGGAGTAGCTCCTAAAAAAACCTATACTGACGCAATTGACGCATTACTATAAGTTACAGAATAAATTTATTATTAAAGGTTCAACGGTAGTTGAGCCTTTTTTTACATATAAACTTTCATTTAGAATTTAAAATCTTTTCCTATATTTACGATATGAATTTAGAATCGCAACTCGAAAAAATATCCCAATTTAAAAATTTAGAGCTTTTAGCTAATCAAATAGTGGAAGGTTTTATTTCGGGTATGCATAAAAGTCCGTTTCATGGGTTTTCTGCCGAATTTGCCGAGCATAAAATTTACAATTCAGGCGAAAGCACCAAACATATAGATTGGAAGTTATTTGCTAAAACGGATAGGTTATATACTAAAAAGTACGAAGAAGAAACCAATTTGCGATGTCATTTAATTATAGATAATTCTTCATCGATGCATTATCCAAAATTAAAACCGAATCAAAATTTTTCTGAAAATAAAATTGGATTTTCTGTTTTAGCAGCCGCTGTTTTGATGAATTTATTAAAGAAACAACGCGATGCGGTTGGAGTTTCTGTTTATTCAGACACCTATGAATACTATGCTTCAGAAAAAGGGAGTGAACGCCATCACAGAATGATTTTAAATCAGTTTGAAAACATATTAAACGATTCAAATCAATCAAAAAAAACAGATACAATTACTTTTCTTCATCAAATTGCTGAAAAAGTGCACCGCCGTTCGATGATTATTTTGTTTACAGATATGTTTATCGACCAAGATAGTGAAAAATTATTTAGTGCTTTGCAGCATTTAAAGCATAACAAACATAAGGTAGTTTTGTTTCATGTTTTTGATAAAAAAACGGAGTTAAATTTTGATTTTGATAATGTCCCCAGAAAATTTATAGATACGGAAACAGGTGAAGAAGTTAACTTGTTTGCCGAAAACATGAAAGAAAGTTACGAAAAAGTAGTGAATACTTATTTTGAAAATATAGCTAATACTTGTGCTTCCTATAAAATTAAGTATGTTCCAGTTTCAGTGGATGAAAATTTTGAAAAAATACTAACTACATATTTGGTTGAAAAACAGAAGTTTGGATAAGTAATGGTTGTTATATCGTGTTTTTTTTAGTAAAATATTTGCAAGTTACAAAAACTGTAGTATATTTGCACTCGCATTACAGCAACGGTTTGGTAGTTCAGTTGGTTAGAATACCTGCCTGTCACGCAGGGGGTCGCGGGTTCGAGTCCCGTCCAGACCGCAACTTTTGGGAAGCATTCTAAGAAATTAGAATGCTTTTTTGCCCAAATATCTTGAGTCTTCAAGAGAAACGTAGTTGTGTTGTTTAAGTCCGTCTAGGCGGATAAAGGTTTAGTAGTTAGACCAATGAAAAGCTTTCCACTTTGTGGATGGCTTTTTTGATTTTAAGACGTTTTGTTTTTTCTAATAAAGTAAAATTAATAGTTGTTTTTATGTTTCCACCCCCATTATTTCTATTTTATCCTAAATAAATAGTTGTTATATATATAATTTACCTATATTTATACACTAAAAATATAAAATTAATATTTTAAATCTATAAAATGAAGAAAAAATTACTTGCATTATTAGTTCTTTTGAGTGTGACAATTAACTTTGTCAGCGCACAATGTTCTGCACCTACCAATGTTTTTGTTTCAAATATTACAAACAATTCTGCTGTAATTTCATGGGAGGCAGCAACAACTTCTGTATCGAATTACAACATTCAGTTATTTATGAATGGAACTGTAGCTGGAAATTTTGCGGCACAAACTAGTCCATTTGTATTATCAGGTTTGCCTTGTGATACAACATGTACAGCTCAAGTTGTATCGGTTTGTGCACCTAATGTAATTAGCGCACCTAGTGTTACAGTTACTTTTATGACATTGCCTTGTCCACCTCAGTTTGGACAACCTCAAAGCATGACGGCTTGCGTAACTAACGGATTCGGATGTTTCAATTTAGCAAGTAATACACAAAATATTATAGCTAATCAACCTGTAAATTCATACACGGTATCGTATCATTCTTCTCAAGCAGATGCAGTTTCTGGTACCAATCCTTTGGTAAGTCCACATTGTGTGAATCTAGGAAGTTACACTATTTTTTCTAGAGTTACAGAAATTTCTTCTGGAAATATGATGCAAGTTATTGGTTTTACAATAAACGCTGTTGATTATGAAGTGATGCCAGCTTTAAATCCAATGGTGCAATGTGATGACAATAATGACCAACAAGTGGTATTTGATTTAACATCTTCTCAAGCAGTAATTAACACAAACAATACACTTGTATATTATCCAACATTAGTTGCAGCACAAAATCAAGTAAATCCATTAACACCGGCAACTAATTTTGTGGTTCCTGTTTCGGCTTCAAATAGTACTATTTTTATTAGAGAGATTATCGGTGATGCTTGTGATAAAATATACCCACGTACTGTTTTTGCGCAATCGAATTGTAATTTAGCTTCTTCTTGTGCAAACGCAAATTTATTGTGTAATTCTTTAGGTATTCCTTTTTCAAATACAATTAGCGTTGCCAGTACAAGTAATGCGGGCTGCCTGGGAACAACACCAAATCCAACATGGTTTTATTTACCAATTAGCGCTTCTGGAACTATTAATTTGGTAATAACACAAGGAAATAATGCGCCTAGTTATAACAATCAAGATGTAGATTATATCGTATATGGTCCGTTTACTAGTGGTACTTCAAGTTGTAACTTAGTGGGCCCAAATAATATTGTAAGTTGTAGTTATTCAGCTTCTCCTACAGAATATCCTGTAATTTCAAATGCACAGGCGGGACAATATTATTTAATGATGGTTACAAATTTCTCTAATCAAAATGGATTTGTTACTATTAATAATTTGTCAACTTCTACAGGCGTAATTAACTGTACTGGGTTTACATTTAATGCCTTTTTAGATTCAAATAATAACGGTACAAAAGATACTGGAGAAGTGAATTTCCCTTTAGGTAAGTTTACACATGAAAAAAATGATAATGGTGTGGTTCATAATGTAATTGCTCCAACAGGATCATTTAGTATTTATGATATGGTTACTACTAATTCATATGATGTTTCATTTGTAGTAAATCCTGACTATGCAACTATGTATAATGTGAATCCATCTCAGTTTTTAAATTTAACTCCAACTGGAGCTGGAATGACAACTTATAATTTTCCAGTAACATCACTTCAAAATTATAACGATTTAGGAGTTGCAGTTGTTCCATTTAATGAACCAAGACCTGGATTTAATTATATAAATCGAATTGTTTATGCCAATTTAGGAAATCAAATTATTCCTTCTGGAACGCTATCATTTACTAAACCTAGTGCTGTTTCAATTGTATCAACTGCACCAGCAACTACTAGTACAGCAACAGGCTTTACTTATAACTTCACCAACTTATTACCTTTTGAAGTTAGAACAATTAACGTAATTATGTTAGTGCCTACTATCCCAACTGTAAATGCGAATGATTATTTGGTAAGTCAAGCTTCAATCTTACCGACTACTGGTGATGTGGTTCTTGAAAACAACAGTAACACATTAACTCAAATTGTAGTAAATGCTTACGATCCAAATGATAAAATGGAAGCACGTGGCCCTCAAATATTACATTCTAGTTTTACTTCTAATGATTATTTATACTACACAATCCGTTTTGAAAATACAGGTAATGCTAGTGCAATTAATATTAGAATCAACGATGTTTTAAATAGTAAATTAGACGAAAGTACTTTGTCAATGATTAGTTCAAGTCATGCTTATGAATTAGACAGAGTAGGTACTGAATTAAATTGGAAATTTAATAACATACAATTACCAGTTTCGGTAGCCAATTCTACAATCGGAAAAGGATATGTAACATTCAAAATTAAACCAAAAGCGGGTTATGTAGTTGGTGATATTATTCCAAATGCAGCATCCATTTATTTTGACTACAACCCAGCTATTGTAACGAATACGTTTACAACTGAATTTGTGGCACTTTTAGAATCAGCATCATTCAATACTAATGAGTTTATGGTATATCCAAATCCAACAAATTCAATTTTGAATATTCAATCAAAAAACAATCAAACTATTTCTGAGGTAAATGTTTATGATTTATTAGGTAAAAAACTTACCAATAAAAAAGTAACTGTTTCTAATACAGAACTTGACTTAACTAATTATACTCCTGGGTTATATGTGTTGGAAGTTATTTCAGCAGATAATCAGAGAAGTATTCAAAAGATTGTAAAAAAATAATCTTAATAAAATAATAAAAAAATCCCGATTCATTCGGGATTTTTTTATGTCTAAAAATAAGGATTTATTTTAGTCCGAATAAAAATATAAAAATCAATAAAACATATTCCATAAAATTGTATTTTTGAAAATCTAAATAGTTGAAAATCAAAATGAATAAAGTAATTGCTTTTTTTCTAATATTCTTACTACAGTCTTGCCAGTTTTTTGATAAGAAAGTGCCAGATGAAAACGTATTATTACAACAAGAACTCAAAAAAATAAATTGGGAGCAAGTAGACGAATTTCCATCCTTTACAGTTTGTGATTCCTTGTCAGATACCTTCAGCAAACAAACTTGTTTTTACGAAACACTTTCTACTCAATTGCATTCTAAATTGAAGGATGATAGTATTGCTAAATTGTTTCCGCAATTAGATACCATTCAGGTAAAAGTAATTATTTCTTCAAATTCGGATGTTAATTTTGAAGCTATTATTTCGGATTCAATTGCCTATAATAAAATCCAATTAGATAGTATTTTTCAATTGCGATTAACCGATTTTCCTAAAATTAATCCAGCCATAAAAAGAGGTGTTCCAGTAAAATCAGAATTTAAATTACCAGTAGTTTTACAGAAAAAAGAATAAACTTTGATGCGTGTTAATTTTTTTTTGGTTTAAAAATCAATACAAAATAACTCCCAATTAGTACTGGTAACATTACATTTGCCATCCACATAAAGGTACTGATAAATAAAATTATGTAATCGTCAATATTTAATTTATTGAAAAACCAAATAGCGACACTTCCTTTTACTACAAAATCTAAAAATTGAAAAGAGGGTAAAGAACTGGCAATAAAATATACTGCAGTTATGGTAGCCATAAACGTAAAATAATCAATTTTTACTCCAAATAACAAAAACAAAAAATAATATTGGTGCGAAAAGGTTATATATCTTGCAATAGCTAATAACACGTTCTTTCGATGAATTTCCTTCGGAATTTCTGTAATTTTATCAATAAATAATTGAATAGAATATCCTTTTATAGTAGCGTTTTTTGTTAAAAATAAAAAGCTTACTATGGATAGTACAAGGAATACAATAATTAAAAAAGTGTAATTATAACCCAAGAAAAAAAGGCCAGTTAATCCAAATAAAATGGCAATAATTAATTGAATTCCATTACAAATTCCATTTAAAAATAATATTCTTTTGGTTTCAGATTTTGGAAAATAAAGTGCTTTTCCAGCATATTCACCAATTCCGTTTGGAGTAAATAAACCGGCAGTTACACCAGCTAAAACTTGTTTAGTTGCAGTATATAGTGAAATTTTTTCAACTACTTCAACTAAATTCTGCCATTTTAAAATTTCTAAAAAACGGTTTATAAAACTAAATCCTAACATAAAAATTAACCATGTTATAGTAAATTTTTCTTGTAAGATTCCTGAAAATTGATTCCAACTTAACTTGTCGTCATTTGCTAATTTTTCATATATGAAATAAAAAGCACCAAAAACAATCGTGAGTTTGATAATAAGTGTCAGATATTGTTTAGTTTTGTTTGAAATCATTTTACAAAGTAACAAAACTTTGAACTTGAAACCTTAAACCTGAAACAAAAATTTTGTCAAACGAACGCATCATTCTCGGTATCGATCCAGGAACTACTATTATGGGTTTCGGACTCATTCGTGTGGTTAATAAAAAAATGGAGTTCATTCAGCTAAACGAATTACAACTTAGTAAAATGGACGATCATTATATGAAGTTGAAACGAATTTTTGAACGAACTATAGAATTAATTGATACCTATCATCCGGACGAAATTGCCATTGAAGCGCCGTTTTTCGGAAAAAATGTGCAATCGATGCTAAAATTAGGTAGAGCGCAAGGAGTAGCTATGGCTGCAGGTTTATCAAGAGAAATTCCAATTACTGAATACGAACCCAAGAAAATAAAAATGGCCATTACAGGAAATGGAAATGCCAGTAAAGAACAAGTAGCAAAAATGTTGCAACAATTATTAGGACTTAAAACGTTACCAAAAAATTTAGATTCTACAGATGGTTTAGCTGCTGCGGTTTGTCATTTTTTCAATACTGGAAAAGTATTGGGAACCACAAGCTATTCCGGTTGGGATGCTTTTGTGAAACAGAATGAAGATAAAATTAGAAAATAGTGAACACTTTTAAATGAGCGGTATCTACATTCATATCCCTTTTTGCAAACAAGCGTGTCATTATTGCGATTTTCATTTTTCTACTTCTATGAAGAAGAAAGAAGAAATGGTGTTGGCTTTGGTGAAAGAATTAGAATTTCGTAAAGACGAATTTCAAAATGATGAAGTTGAAACTATTTATTTTGGAGGAGGTACACCAAGCGTGTTGTCAATTAACGATATACGATTTTTGATTAACTCCGTTTACCAAAATTATAATGTAATTGAAAATCCAGAAATTACTTTAGAGGCGAATCCTGATGATTTAGATGAAGAAACAATTATTCAATATGCCAATTCGCCAATAAACCGACTGTCAATTGGTGTTCAGTCTTTTTTTGAAGATGATTTACAACTTATGAATCGCGCACATAATTCGGAAGAAGCAAAAAGATGTTTAGCATTTGCTACACAACATTTCGACAATATTTCTATTGATTTAATTTACGGAATGCCAAATATGAGCAATGAAAAATGGCTGAAAAACATAGAAATTGCACTAAGTTTTACTATTCCACATATTTCCAGTTATGCCTTAACAGTGGAACCAAAAACAGCATTGCATAAAATGATAAAGTCAGGTTCAATACCGAATTTAGATGACGATATAGCCCAACAACATTTTCATATTTTAATAGATAAATTACAAGAAAATGGATTTGTGCATTACGAATTATCGAATTTTGGAAAACCAAATTACTTTTCAAAAAATAATACTGCTTATTGGTTAGGTAAAAAATACATTGGAATTGGACCGTCTGCGCATAGTTTTAATGGAAAAAGTAGAAGTTGGAATGTGTCAAATAATTCCTTGTATTTAAAAGCAATTGCAGAAAATAAAGTACCGTCAGAAACAGAAATTTTATCAGAAACGGATCAGTATAATGAATATATTATGACGGGTTTACGAACCATTTGGGGTGTTTCTTTACAAAGAATTGAAACCGAATTTGGAAGTAGCTATTTAGAATATTTGCAGCAACAAGCAGAAAAATTTATTTCAGATAATTTGTTAGAAGTTGAAAATAATATTTTAAAAACCACTAAAAAAGGAAAATTTTTAAGCGATGGCATCGCAAGTGATTTGTTTTTATTAAATTTGGACTAATATTGGTACGCAGATTATACAGATGGAACCCTTGCGGATTTTAAAAATCTGTTTAAATCTGCGTTAGAATATCACATAAATCTGCGTGCTAAAAATGAAAGCAATTATAAACAACTTCAACATCGACTTGTCAAAACCCATTGATATTTCTTTACCTTTATCTAATACAGATGCCAATCCAATTGCATGGTATATTGAAAAACCTATAATTGAACCCGTAACTTTTGAAAATTGGATAGGAAAAGTATCTGAAGGGAGTTCTACAAATTTTAATAATATATTTTTCAACCCACATGGGCATGGTACGCATACCGAGTGTTTAGGACATATTACCAATGATTTTTATTCAATCAATCAGTGTTTAAAGCACTTTTTTTTTATGGCAGAACTAGTTTCTATTTCGCCTGAAAAAATAAATGACGACTTTGTAATTACGAAAAGTCAAATTGAAAATTCTTTAAATGGAAAAACACCCGAGGCCATAATCATTAGAATGCTACCAAATAGTCCAGATAAAAAATCTAAAAACTATTCGCATACCAATCCGCCTTATTTGTTAGAAGAAGCGGCAGTTTATATTCGAGAAATCGGAATCAAACACCTACTTATCGATTTACCAAGTGTAGACAGGGAAGAAGATGAAGGAAAGTTACTCGCTCACAAAGCGTTCTGGAATGTAAAAAATACGACAATTTTAAACGATGATGCGCGTTTAGATTGCACAATCACAGAACTAATTTATGTTAACGATTCCGTTTCTGACGGTACCTATTTGTTGAATTTGCAAATTGCTTCTTTTGAAAATGATGCAAGTCCAAGCAAACCAGTTTTATATGAAATTTATTAATTTTATTTGGATCGTGAATAAATCAAAAATTTAAAAAATAAATTTCGTAGATAAAAAGTTAGATTCTCCTTCTGTGACAATCTTATTAATAATAGCTTTATTTTCCGTATTTTCTTTAGTGGCAACAACGGTTCTTATCGAAAACGAACGAAGTGCATCATAAACTGAAAGTGTCCCTTCTGCAGAATCTTTACGACCTGTAAATGGGAAAGTATCGGGACCACGTTGGCACTGAACATTAAGGTTTACTCGCGATACTTGATTGACTAATCCGTCAATTAAATGCGAAACCTCTTTGGTGTCTGTTCCAAATATGCTCACCTGTTGTCCGTAATTTGATGTAATCATATAATTAATTGGTTCTTGCAATTCTTTAAATGAAACAATAGGAACAATTGGTCCAAATTGTTCTTCGCGATACAATTTCATTCCTTCAGAAACAGGATACATTACCGTAGGAAAAAATAAAGTCCCATTTTGGATGGCACCATTTTTATTCATAATTCTTGCGCCTTTACTTTCGGCATCGGCTATACAATCATTTAAATAATTAAATTTATCTTCCTCAGGCAAAGGCGTAATTTGTACTTTTTCGTCCCAAGGCATTCCAAATTTTAAAGCATCTACCTTTTCGCAGAATTTTTTTATAAATGCATCTTTGATGTTTTCATGAACAAATAGTATTTTTAATGCAGTACAGCGTTGCCCATTAAAAGACAAGCTTCCTAAAAGGCATTCTTCTATTGCGTTTTCTAAATTGGCATTTTCTAGGACAATAGCTGGATTTTTAGCATCCAATCCTAAAATTGCTCGTAATCGGTTTACTTTTGGATGTGCTTTTTTTATGTCTGATGCTACTTTGCTTGAACCAATTAAGGTTAAAACATTAATTTTACCGGTATTCATTAACGGTTCAACAATTTCACTTCCTTTTCCGTATAGATAATTTACAACACCTTTTGGGAAACTTTTTTCTATGGCTTTTGATAAACAGTAATGTAACAAGCAACCGTGTTTTGGTGGTTTAAATAAAATTACATTTCCCATAATCAAAGCCGGAATTAACAAAGTATATGTTTCATTCAATGGATAATTATAAGGTCCGATACACAAAGTTATTCCTAAAGGCGATCGACGAATTTGACCAATAACACCTTCTTCAATAGTAAATGTAGCCGATTTTCGTTCTAATTTTTTTAATGATTCGATGGTGTCGTAAATATATTTTATAGTCCTATCAAATTCTTTTTCAGAATCTTTTTCAGATTTTCCAATTTCCCACATCAATAAATTAACTACCTCTGTTCTCAATTTTAGCATTTCACCTACAAAATGTTCTACATGAGAAATCCTTTTTTCAACTGAAAGCATTGGCCATTCTCCAAAACCATTATCATAGGCTATTTCAGCACTTTCTAAACATTCAATTGCCTCAGGCAAACCTGTTTTTGGTATTTTTCCAATTAAAATACGTTCTAATTTTTCATTAGATGTTGGTTTGCAAATAGCAGCATGAATTTCATTGAAAGGACCATTCCAAGTTTTGAACGCTCCGTTTACCAAATATTCTTCTTGGTTAATAAAAGGAATTTCTTTAGAATTTACAGTAGAAAAAACATCAAAAAGCTGATTTTTAGTTATATAGTTTTGCATTTTTTAGTAAAAAAGGTTTAATAATAAATAAAAGTAACGTATTTAAAATTAAAATAAGTTCAACAATTCATAAAATTTATTTATTTTTGAAAACATGAACATCCAACAACTATATGAATTTTGCCTGTCAAAAAATGGAGTAACCGAACATTTCCCGTTCGATGAAGATACTTTGGTTTTTAAAGTTGGTGGGAAAATGTTTTGTCTTACATCTTTAAAACAATGGGAGAGTAACGAGCCAAGTTTAAATTTAAAATGCGATCCAAACAAAGCTGAAGAACTTCGAGCCGAATATGAAGCCATACATCCAGGATATCATATGAGTAAAAAACATTGGAATACAATAGATTTTCATTCTGATGTTAATGATAAAATGATGTGTCAGTTAATTAACGACTCGTACGATCTGGTTTTCAAGAGTTTGACTAAAAAAATTCAATCGGAAATTAAAGAATCTGATAATTAGGCATTACTTTTGATACTTTTCACAATTAACTTTTAAACTAATTAAAATGATTGATAATTTAAAAAAAATATTAAACGAAGACCAAGATCCGAAAGCGATTGAAAAAATTACGTCTAAATTGGAAAACTTATTAATGTCTAATGAAGAAGTTGGTTACATCGCTGTTCAAAAAAAACCAGCAATTACAGTTTTACCTGACAGTATTGTGGTAACAAATAAACGTATTATTTTATGCAAACCAAAAAATTTAGGATTGTCTATGGAATTTATGGATTATGATTGGGATGATATTGCCGGGACATTTGTAAAAGAGGGCTTTTTAGGTGCTGATTTTTCTTTTTCAACCAAAACTGATTTAACACATACGGTAGAATACTTGCCAAAAAATCAAGCACGAAAATTGTATACGTATGCTAAAGAACAATTGGATGTTTTAAAAAATGGAGTTGAAACAAACTTAAATTTGGTTTCAAATACATCAGTTGAAATTGAAGAAGTTCTAACAGAAGAAGTCACTGATTTTGCAGAAATCCTACCTGTAGTTCAAGACACTGAAATAGAAGAACCTATATCTTCTCAAGAGAAAAAGCTATCCGAATTTACCAAAGAAGAATTATTTGACAAGCTTAATAATTATAAAAAATTGTTAGACAATGGATTAATTCTTCAAGGAGAGTATGATAAATTAAAAAATGAAATTTTACCATTTTTGTAAAAAAATCACATTTTATATAAAAATATATTCATTTTAATTATTTTTTTACCTAAATAGTTGATTTTCAAAATAAATTTATTATTATTGTAACGAAATTACTAAATCTATAAATATGAAAAAAATTACTTTAATTACATTATTGTTTGCAACTTTTCTAATGAATGCGCAAACGATAGTTCAAACAACACCTCAAAATAAAAAGGTAATTCTTGAAGAATTCACAGGTGTTAATTGTGTTTGGTGTCCAGCTGGACACACAATTGCAAACGCTATTAAAGCATCAGATCCTAACAATGTTTTTTTAATAAATATTCATGTTGGTGGTTTTGCTACTCCAGGTGTTGGCCAACCAGACTTTAGAACTCCTTTTGGAACAGCCATAGCAAATCAAAGTGGGTTAACAGGATATCCAGCAGGAACAGTTAATCGCACCGTATTTCCTGGTAGCGCTCAAAACGGTGGAACAGGTACAGCCATGAGTAGAAATTTCTGGACTGCTGCATCAAATCAGATCACTACCCAATCCTCGTATGTGAATTTGGCTACTACAGCAACTATCAATGCAACCACTAGGTTATTAACAGTTTTGGTAGAAGCTTATTACACAGGGTCTAGCCCGGTTGCGACAAATAATTTAAATGTGGCTTTTTTACAAAATAATACTACAGGTGCTCAAGTTGGAGGAAATGCAGGTAATAATTACAATCACCAACATAGATTAATTCACATGATTACAGGACAGTGGGGTGAGGTTATTAACACTACAAGTGCTGGTACTTTTGTTACAAGAACTTATACCTACACTATTCCAGCTACATATAATAGTATTATTGCTGAAATGGGTGAATTTGAAATTGTTGCATTCATGGCAGAAGGGCAACAGAAAATTATTTCAGGTAACGGCGCAACTCCAACTTATACTGGGTTAGCTGCAAATGATGTTAAATTAAAGGAAGTTGAAAGTATAGAAAATCAATGTGCTTCATCTATTTCACCAAAAATTAAAATCCAAAATTACGGTCAAACAACTTTAACGACTTTACCTATTACCTATAGTATTAATGGTGGAACTCCACAAGTGTATAACTGGACGGGTAGTTTAGTTTCTTTTGCAAAAGAAACGGTAACTTTACCTGCAATTTCATATACTCTTTTAAATAGTAATACTTTAAATGTATCTGTACCAGCAGACGCCAATGTTTCTGACAATTCTGGTTCTGTTACTTTTGCAAAAGCAGCATTAACTACAAATACAAATATTACAATTAAAATTACACTTGATCGATATGGTGATGAAACGTCATGGCAATTATTAAATTCTAATAATACACCTGTGGCAACAAGTCCAACTTATTTTGATGCGGGTGCGTCAGGAGAATATCCACAACCAGATATAAACTTAACATTACCATTTGATTGTTACAAATTTGTTATCAATGATGCTTACGGAGATGGTATGGATAGTGGTTATGGTGTTGGTTCATATCAAGTACTTGCAAATGGCGTTTTAATTCCAGGTATTGAGGGTGGTTCATTTGGATCTTCAGAATCAAGAGTTTTCCAAGTGGCTAATATACTTAGTGTGGAAGACTTTTATGAAAATGAAATTACTTTATATCCAAATCCATCAAATGGAATTTTTACAATTGATACGCAATTACCAACAGATGTGATTGCAATTGACGTTACAGGTAAAGAAGTTTTTAGAATGTTAAACGTTAACAATCAAACTACTTTAAATTTAACCCAACTTCAAAAAGGACTTTACTTATTAAAATTAAGTAATGAATTAGGAGAACAAACTAAAAAAATAATAATTAAATAAAAACTATGAAAAAAATTGTATTCCTTTTATTCGCTGTTATTACATCTATAAGTTGTAGTAAAGACGACGAGCAAACGCCAACTCCAGATCCAGTTGCAAATAATGCACTTAAAGTTTTTAATAAAACTTCTGGTTTAGAAATTAAAGACGGTGATGTAATAACTTTTAATTCTATTTCATCACAAGGTGCAGCTAATGAGTTAAAATTTTATTTTAAAAATACGTCTGCTGCCCCTATAAATACTAAAGTTAAGTTTATTTCTTTTAGTGGGGTTCCTGACACCAGTTATTTAAGTATTTGTATTGGCGCACAATGTTTGTCTTCAATTCTTCCAGGTTATTCATATCCAGGAAATTCGGAGCCAATTATTACTGTTCCAGCAAATGGAATTATAGGAGTTGTTGAGTCCTACAAAATTTTTAATACTACAACTCCTGTTGCTCCTGCAACTAAAATTGATTATGTTTTTGAAGCATACCAGTACGATGTTAACGGAAATCCTGTTGGCAATAAAGTAAGATTTACTTACAGATATCAGTAAAAAAAATATTTTCATTTTTAAGTGAGTTCGAAAGAGCTCACTTTTTTTATGCGACAAAAAAATGTGTTTACTTTATTAAGTATAAAATTTTTCAATTTATTTATATAATTGAAAAATTAAAATCATTTGTTGTATTTTTACTTCTATATAACTTGAAAAAAAATATTCTTTCAAAAGTATTTTTAATTTATTTAGTACACATTAATTCATTTATATATCAATAGAGAATGTTTAAAATCAGTATATTTTTATCTATTAAACGAATCATTTAAGTATGAATGAAGAAGTACAACTATATAATAAACCGCTTTTAAAAGCCATTATCATGTTGATTTTGTTTTATACTTCAAAATCAATAGCCCAGCAAGACGCCCAGTTTACGCAGTATATGTATAATACTATACATGTAAATCCTGCGTATGCAGGTTCAAGAGGTGTAATGAGTGTTTTTGCAATATATAGAGCTCAGTGGTTAGGAATAGAAGGTGCGCCAACAACAAAAGCGGCATCATTACATTCCCCTATATATAATTCAAGAGTTGGATTAGGAATTTCGCTTTCAAAAGATGAAATTGGAATTTCAGAAAGAAAAACAGTTTCTACAGATTTTTCATATACTATAAATACTGCTGAAAATTATAAGCTATCCTTTGGTATAAAAGGTTCAGCTAATTTGTTGAATGTAGATTACACCAAACTAAATAAGTATGATAAAAACGATCCAAAGTTTCAAAACAATATTGATAATCAATTTTCGCCAAATATTGGTGCTGGTGTATATTATCATTCAAATAAACTATATGCAGGTTTTTCTATACCTTTTATTTTAGAAACAAAACATTTTGATGACAATGCTACTTCTGTTGCTAAAGATGCATTGCATTTTTATTTCATTAGTGGATATGTATTTGATATTTCAGAAACTACAAAATTTAAACCTGCATTTTTAATTAAATCTGTAAAAGGAGCACCGCTTCAAGCAGATGTAACCGCTAATTTTATGTTTTTCGATAAATTTGTACTTGGTGCAGCTTGGAGATGGAACGCAGCTACAAGTGCACTAGCTGGTTTTCAAATGGATAGTAATTGGTTTGTTGGATATACGTATGATTCTGAAACTACAAATTTAGCCAATTATAATTCTGGTTCACATGAAATCTTTTTAAGATATGAGTTTAATGAAAAACAAGAAAAGATTATTTCGCCAAGATTTTTCTAACATAATTAGTGGTATGAAAATAAAAAATAGAATTCGGATTTTTTTAATATTCATAAGTTTTTTTGGTTATTCTCAAGAGATGCAACTAAAAAAAGCAAATTCTAATTACGAGAATTTTCAATATATTGATGCCATTAAAATGTATGAAAAAGTAGTAGAAAAAGGGTATAAATCTGTTGAATTATTCAGTAAATTAGGTGATTCTTATTACTTTCAATCTAAATTAAAAGAAGCAAACAATTGGTATGATAAATTGTTTTCATTAAATGAAAAATTAAAATCAGAATATTATTTTAGATATGCCCAAACATTAAAAGCGGTTGGTGATTATAAGAAAGCTGATGTAATGATGGATGTTTTTAATCAAGTAAATTCTTCCGATTTGCGTGCCATATTATCCAAAGAACAAATTAATTATTTGGACGAAATAAAAAATAATTCAGGAAGATATACTATTCAAAATGCAGAAATAAACTCAGAATTTTCGGATTATGGTACTTCTTTTTATAAAAACACTTTGGTTTTTACTTCTGCAAGAGATACTGGTGGTGTTTTTGTAAAAAAGCACAGTTGGACCAACCAGTCCTTTACAAATTTATACAGTTCTTTAATTACAGACAATGGCAACCTGATGGAGCCTCAGAAATTTTCTAAAAAAATTGATTCAAAGTATCACGAATCTACTCCAGTTTTCACAAACGATGGATTAACGATGTATTTTACTAGAAATAATTTCTTAAATGGTAAAAAAGGAAGA
>Ga0164295_10000200_pt1 | contig 50340 bp, 31 predicted proteins | sample GEODES006metaG_FD_111798 | JGI IMG/M metagenome (GOLD analysis project Ga0164295, IMG submission 111798) | Oligotrophic lake water microbial communities from Sparkling Lake, Wisconsin, USA - GEODES006 metaG | ecosystem: Environmental > Aquatic > Freshwater > Lake | place: USA: Sparkling Lake...
GTTCTGGAGTTCGCCACGCGAGTCAAAATGTTCGAGGAGCAGCTCATCGCCCGCGCTGATTTGCAGGAAGCCGCCTTTGGGTGTGGCCGAGGTATAGGGCTGCTTCACGAGGGCCTGCGGGTCTGAGCCTTTCTTGGCTCCGGGTGCCACGCCCATGCGTGCGTTTTCATCATTGAGCGCACCGCAGGCAAACTCGTGAATGCCGGAGGGATGAATGCTGTGATACTGCCAGTGACGATCACCGCAGACAAGCGTGAGATTGTCGATCTGGTTCTCCTTGAGCCAGGCGAAGAATGCATCGGCCTCATGCCGGAAACCGCTGATGTCAGCGTGGTTGTCGATCTTCTTCAGGTCATCCGGCCCGACCATCGGCGTGGGTGAGATGAGGATCTTCCATTTGGCATCACTGGCCTTCAGGGTGGTCTTCAACCACTCACGCTGTTCCACACCCCAGAGCGATTTCTCAGGACCATCGGGCATCTCATTCGGTGAGCGGTAGTCGCGGCCCTCCGTGAGCCAGATTTGCAGATCCTTGCTGACGCGATGCGTGCGGTAGCTGGGCTTGTCGCTACCGGTGGCGAGCAGCGGCAACTGCTCGCGAAACATGTCGATGCCGGTCTTTGATGAAGGAAGCTCGTCGGTGGTGTTGTCGGATTCGTTGTAACGAAAGTCGTGATCGTCCTTCGACCAATAGGCGGGCACACGACGGAAGAACTCGATCATGCGCGGGAAGCGGAACTGCTCATGCCAGCACTGGCGGAGCTGTGGCACTGTCTTGGCCACCCGCAGCGGATGATCGTAGTAAACGATGTCTCCCGTGCCGATGAAAAAGTCCGGGCGCAGTTTCAGCATGCTCTCAAAGGATGGAAAACCGAGGCGCTTGTCTTCTGCGGTGGCCGTCTCAGGGCCGCTGGCCTTGCCTTTCTTGCCGAGCATGAACTTGTTGTAGTTCATACAACTGCCCACGATCAAACGCGTCGGCGTGTCATTCCCGCCACCGGCCAAGGTTTTGAAGGAACAGCCCGGTCCTGCCTGCGCCGCCGCTTCCGTGCTGCCAAACACTGCACGGTAATGGTAAGTGGTGCCGGGCTTCAAATCGGTGATCTCCGCACGAACGATAAAGTCGTGCTTGTCCGACGTCGATTGAAAAGGCGTGCGCTGAACCTCGCGGAAGTCCGCGTGCGCGCTCCACTCAAAGCAGACCACTCCTGCGGCTCCGGGCAGATCACCTTCCGCATTGAGCACATGCGCCAGCGTTAACCGTGTTTGCAGCAAGACGCTCACTTCGGTGACTTCGCCCGACATTGTTCCTTGTCCGAGAAAAGGCGGCTCCGACTTGGCCTCTGCAGCTAGCAACGAGGGTCCTCGCCAAAGGAGCAAAGGAGAGAATTTCAGAAAGAGACGGCGAGCGATGTTCATGAGCGTGCTGAATGAGACAAGAGATAGATGAACTCAATTCTTCCCAAAGGGCTCGCTGAGCACCACAGCGCGGATGAGATCCTTGAAGCCGCCTTGGTTGGCTGAGAGGTTTTTCGTGATGCCGTCAATGGCGGCGCGGTCGGTGAAATCGGGGGCGCGGGCGAGGGCGTAGGTGAGGAGTTTCTCGGTGAGGGCGCGGGTGAACTGCTCGTGCTTTGCGATGAGCAGAGCGCGGAAGTCGGTGACACCTTTGAACTTCTCGCCGGTGGGAAGGTCGCCGCTGGGGTCGATCTTGTGATCACCGGAGTAATTTTCGCGCCAGCCGCCGATGGCGTTGAAGTTCTCCAAGGCGAAACCATAGGGATCGATCTTTTGATGGCAGGAGGCGCAGGTGGCGTTCTCGCGGTGCATGGCAAGTTGCTCGCGAATGGTTTTGGCTCCGCTAGCATCGGGTTCGATGATCGGGACGTCGGGTGGTGGTGGCGGTGGGGTGTAGCCGAGAAGTTTATGCTGCACATAGACGCCGCGCACGACGGGCGAGGTGTCCACGCCATTCGCGGAGGCGGTGAGGAAGGTGGACTGGGTGAGCAATCCGCCTCGTTCGCCTTTGGGCAGCGTGACTTGGCGGAGTTGCACGCCTTCGACAGGCGGCAGGCCGTAGTGCAGGGCGAGTTCGCGATTGAGGAAGGTGTAGTTGGCGGCAAGGAACTCGCGTGGTGGCAAATTTTTGTCGAGAATGTGACGGAAGAACATCTCGGTCTCGGCACGCATGGCGGCGTCGATGTTGTCGCGGAAGAAGCTGACGAAGTCGGTGGAAACGGGCATCTCGCCGATGTGATCGAGGTTCAACCAGAGGCGGATGAAGTTCTGCACGAAGCGTTGTGACTTCGGATCAGCGAGCATGCAATCCACTTGGGCACTTAGCGTGGCGGGCTCGTGCAATTTGCCTGCGGAGGCGAGCTGGATTAGCGTCTGGTCAGGCATGGAGGACCAGAAGAAATACGAGAGGCGTGATGCGAGTGCGAAGTCGTTCAGCTTGCCGGTGCCTTCATGCACATGGAGGAAGGCGGGCGAGCAGAGGATGGTTTGGAAGCCTAGTTGCAGCGCATCCAGAGGCTTCATTCCGGCATCGAGTTTGGCATTGATGAGCTTGCCGATGGGTGAAAGCTCGCCCTGAGCCAAAGGACGGCGGAAGGCGGCTTCAGCGAAGACTTTCAAGCGCTCGGGAATGTTGGCACGGCTGATTTGTTCCGGCGTGAGATTGCCATAGAGCAAGGTGTGGCCCGGTGTCGACCATTGGTCGACTTGCGGACCTGCGACCTGCATTTCCCAAATGCGGAGCTTCGGGCCGCGATAGGCCTTGAGCATCGCAGCAGCTATCTCGCCTTTCCCCAGCTTTCCGATCGCTTCCAGTTCGGGATGGCCTTCGACGTTTTTGCCCAGCTTGAAGGCCAGTGCCTTGGCCGCAGGCGCGCCATTGCGGAAGCGCACCTCCGGCTCCTCGCCGCGTTCGAGATCGACGGTCCACTCGAACCACTGCGGCTTGTCACTGGTGAGTTCCACCAGGGCGAGCGTGCGCTGCGTGGTGATGTTGCCCGTGCTCTCGACGCTCCCCTCGCGATTCACCGCGGCGAGTTCCATGACGATAGGATCGCCGTTGCGGAAGTCCTTCAGGAAGTCATAGGGATGTGTGCGGTCGATGGCCGCAGCCTGAATGCGGATGGTGTAGCGCCCGCTCTGCGGTGCGCCGCCGCGCGCCATTGGCTCAAATCCGATGTGTCCGCCGCGATAATGCCGTGCGACGAGATCGTCGTAGCCCTTGTCCGAAATCCAGCGATAGCGATCGGTGCGAAAGAGCTTCGGCAGGTCACGTGCTGCCTTGCCTTCGAAGTAGAACGGCGACTTCTGCGTGTAGGTCTTCATCTCCGGTTTCGCGCCAAACGCCGTCGTGCGCTGGATGGCTTCCTCAGCGGCGGCAAAGTAATGATCGAGCAAGATGCCAGAGGTCACCTGCGAAGCGCTGTTGTTGTCGAAGCCATCCGCACGAACCTCGGGCGGAAAATCCGCGCTGGGATTCCACCCCGCGACGTTCAGTCCCAGCAGGTCGCCGATGGTGTTTCGATACTCGAAGCTGTTGAGCCGACGCAGCACCGTGTGCGCTCCCGTGCCTTTGAAGCGCTGCGTGGCATCGGCGATGGATTGCGTGATGGCATCGACCGCCGCGAGCAGTTCCGGCTTCTGCGGCTGCTTCTCCTTCTTCGGCGGCATGTCGCCTAGATTGAGCTGATCAAGAATCTCCTGCCAGAGCAAGGCGTCGTCTGGGGTTTTGATCTCAGACGTGAGTGCGTCGAAACGACGATCTCCCTTCTGTTTCTCCGCGCCGTGGCAGTTGATGCAGTAGGTCTTGAGGAACTCGGGGGAAGGAGCTGCGAATGCGACTGAGCAAGCGGCCAAGGAAGAGACCAACCAGAGTCGGGGTTTAGTGAGCAATGAAGACATGGGTGTTGTTCAGTGATCTTTTACCAAAGAGATTCCTGCGCTTTGGCTCAATGAAGGCTGGTAAAAGATGATGGGTAAAAGATAAGGGATTTAATTTAGCCAATCTTCATCGGCGTGAACGTTCCCGTGCTGCGCCCGAAGCGCTCGCGCTCCACACCGAACCACTGGAGTGTGGACAGCCAGAGGTTGGAAAGCTGGATGCGTTTGTGCTCATCCTCCGGACAAACCAGATGGCCTTGGTGCTTCAAGCCACCGCCCGCGAGCAGCACGGGTAGGTCGCGATTCGAATGGTTTGAGGCATTGCCCATGCCGCTGCCGATCACCACGAGCGTGCTGTCCATCAATCCCGCTTCCTTCAACTTCGCGAGCAAGTGCGCAAACTGCGTCATGAGATATTTCTCCACGACCTGCAACTGGGTGAGCAGCCCCTCCTGCTTGCTGTGATGCGACAGCCCATGATAGCTGCCGACATCGAGATCACTGGTGTGGAAGCCGAGCGGGACTTCAAAGGTCGCCACGCGTGTTGAGTCCGTTTGCAGTGCCAGCGTCATCAAATCCATGAACAGCGGGATCTCCTCGATCTCCATCCGCTCCTCGTCCTTGATCGCATCAATGGGCGACTTCGGCTTCGGCTTATCGAGCCAAGCATCCGACATCTGCAGGCGACGCTCCACGTCGCGCACAGAGGTCAAATACTGATCCAGTTTGCTGCGGTCTGATGCATCCAGATTGCCCGCCATGAGCTTCGCCGACTCGCGCAACGCATCGAGCACACTTGCCCGATTCGACAAGCGGCCGCGCTCCGAAGCCTTCTCATCCGCAGTCGCCTCGACAAACAACGCTTCAAATAGGCGCGCGGGATTGTTCACCGGCGGAAGATGCACGCCCGCTCGATTCCAGCACATGGCCGTGCCCTCGCCGATCCCCGCCGTGATCGAGGGATACCGCGTCGCCGCGCCGACATGCTCCGCGGCCACTTGATCAATCGAGATGTTCTTCTCCGGAAACCCCGCCGATTCCTCCTTCTTCACGCCAGTGAGAAACGAATGCACCGCGCCATGCCCGCCTTTCGCACCATGATCGAGATGCGAAAAGACCGTGAAATCCGAACGATACTCCTGCAGGGGAGCCAGCGTCTGGCTGATCGCAAACTCGCTCCCCTCCGTCGTCGGGAAGAATCCGCCCGGCCAGAAACCGAGATGATTGCCGATGCAAATTAAGCGGCGCGGATCAGCCTTCGGAGCCGCAGCCGCAAAGCCAACGTTGAGACTATCAAAAGCTGGAAGCGCGAGGGAAACGCCAAGTCCGCGAAGGAAATGACGACGATCAAGGATGGGTGTGGGGTGTGACTTCATGGTTTGGAAATTGGTTGCGGCTTTAGCCGCACGATTGGTCGGTTGATTCGGCTAAAGCCGAAGCCACCTTGTTCAAGGAAGCGGCAGTGGCTCGATCAACGACACCTGCACGTCGTCCAAGTAGTGCGCCGCCTTCGGCAAGGTCTTGTCCGGCGTGCGCACCCCAAAGAAGAGCACGAGGCTGCGAGCAGCACGTGGCACTTGAATCTTCAAGCTCATGGTCTGCCAGCCTTTGCTTCCTGGCACGACATCCAAACCACGCGTAGCCGAAGCAATCGCTTCATCCCGGTGATCAAACCACGCTGCATCAAGATTCTCACGCGTCTCGGAAACCGCAAACGCACGGATGATACAGCGCATGGCAGACTCAGCATCCGCCGCAGCGAATGATGCCGAGATTTCAATCTCACGCGTGTCTGCACTCGCGCTCGCTGGTATCGAAGTCAGGTCGAGGACCTGATAAACAAAGTGTGGTGAGCCTCTGGGCGAGGCTTCCAGCCGGAGCATGAACTTACCTTCCTTCACACTCACGCCGTGCTCAGCCGTCACCACTTTCGCCGCATCACCACCCCAGCGCGACGTCGCATCAGGAAATCCCTTCGCCAAAGGCATCTGAGCATCTTCAAAACTCGGCTGCACCACCGCCAGCGGGGTCTTCTTTTCCAAGCCGCCCTGAACGACATAACCAAACACCATCGACGTGCAGAACATGCCGAATACAATCCCAGCCGCCGCTGCGGCGAGCGGTCGCCAAGTCAGCCAGCGTGCTGGTTTCGGAGCGGTCATGCGGGTCGGCATCGGTTGTCCTGCGGCTTCTTGTCGGAGTGCTGCATCGACGTTGCAGCGTTGCCGGTAGTCCTCACGCGCTTCGCGGCTCGATGCCAAGATAGCCTCCAGCTCGATGGCTTCGTCTTTGCAAATCGTGCCCAGCAAATGCAGGTCGATCAGCTCGCACCAGCGGGCGCGATTCGGTTTATTGGAGGATGATTCACTCATGACAGGGTAGGGTTGACGATTTTGTTTTGCACACACTGCGATAGCTTTTCGCGCAGGCGTCCGAGGAGCTTGTAGAGACTGTTGATGGTGCGTCCGGTTTCCTCAGCGAGCCGTGTCACACGTCCCTCGCCTGCATACGGAGCCAGGACCAACTCGCGATGATGCGCCGCCATCTGCGCCAAGCATCCGCGCAGAGCCTCGCGCTCCTGCTCCCAGACATCCTCATCCACCTCGTCTGCTTCATTGGCCAGCAGCTCTATTACCGCATCACCAAACACATGCCGGTCCCGCGCATGATCACGCCGTAAGCGCAATGCCTCAAAGCGCACGATCATTCTCGCCCAAGGCAGGAAGTTATCCGCCGCATCGAGTTGGGAGAGCTTCTTCCACATCACCACACTGCTCTCCTGCATCACCTCATCCACCGTTTCCCAAGTCGGCAGCATCACTCGTGCAAATGCCCGAAGCGCCTGCTCATGCTTCACAAAGAGCCGCAGGAAGGCGCTTTCGGGGATGTGTATGGGTTCAGGCATGACGTTGTCACCACCCTAACTACCGCAGTGGTCGCACCCTGCCGAAAAAAGCATCTGTAGCGTAAAATGACCGTCAGCGTCATCGAGAGCATCTTTGTCCAGCATTCGCCCTCGTGCCCTTTCACCCCTGCTCACGCACCTTGGCAATCACCGGCTGCACCTCACTCCACGGCACACCATGGGGTGCCGTCTTGTTCTTCGCTGCAACAGCGGCAGTGGCTCCGGCGGCTTCGCCCATGGCGACGGCGTTGCCGGTGACGCGGTAACTGGCGTGGGCGATGAAGTCGCCGCTGATGCAACGTCCGGCCATCATGAGGCCATCGACATCGCGGGCAATGAGGGCGCGCAGCGGGATGTCATAGGGCTTGGTCTTCACGCCCGCATTGTGATAGGCGGCCTTTTTGTTGTCCTCAGCACTGAGGGCATGAATATCGACGGGGAAGGTGGCGCGGACGACGGCGTCGGCTTGCACGGCACCTTTGACGAGGTCCTCGCTGGTCATGAGGTAGCGCCCTTTGATGCGGCGGCCATCGCGGACGCCGATTTGCTCGGGCGTGGCGGCGACTTGCACGCCGTCCCACGGGCCGCCGAGCTTGCGCAGGCCGCGCACGATTTGATGAATCTCGCCACGGGCACGCAGGGTTGCCTCGGTGACTTGCGCGGCATCGGTGGCGTTGATGCCGTATTCGTGGTTCGCCATGAGCAGGACGAGATTTCCCTGAATGGGAAAGAGGCACGCATGACCGTAGCTGGGCGTGACACCCGCCCGCTTCAGCGTGTCCTGAAACGCCTTCGGGCCGACGTGGCGTCCGCCATCGCCGGTGCCGTGCATGCAGTCGGCGATCTGCGCCACGTCCTTCACCACGAGCAGGGCATACATCGTCATGGGCTGGCAGGGGCAGGCTTTTTCCCGGCCGATCTCGAACTCGCAACCCGCCTGCGCCCCGAGGTCGCCATCGCCTGTGGTGTCGATGAAAACGGGAGCCTTCCATGCCTGCCGACCGCTTTTGGACTCGGTGACAATGGTGGTGAGCGCACGTCCCTCGCGATACGCGGCAGCGACTCGCGTGTGGAGCTGCACTTTCACTCCCGCAGCGCTGCAAAGCTCCTCCAGCAGCAGCTTCATCTCCTCCGGCTGATAGCTGAGGCCGTTCATGCCGCCGCCGTTGATGGCATCGCGCTCGCGGAGACGACGCACGAGTTCCACATTGAAGCCCGGCTTATCGAAATCGAGCAAGTAACCCAGCAGCGAGGAAGTCCACACACCGCCGAGCGAGCCATGCGTTTCAAACAAGCGGACCTTCGCCCCGGCACGTGCCGCGCTGATCGCCGCCGTCACTCCGGCAGGCCCCGCACCGCAGACGATGATATCGGCGTCGGTGTTGATGGGCAGGTCGCGGGCGGCTTCGTGAAACATGCCTGGCGCTGCGGGCTGGCCTTGGGCTTGTGAGATCAAAGGAGCCCCGAGCGCACTCGCGAGGCTGGTTTTGAGAAATGTCCGACGGGCTGGATTTTGAGTGTTCATTGGACTGAGTGAGTCGAAGCCATTCTATTTTGAGCAAGTCTGATGTGGTGCATTTATGGACAGATTATACTCGGTTCAATCAGGAACTGGGTGATGGGCTTGCACGTTGGTTTCAGTGCTTGGAAGAATTCATTGGGGTTAGCGTGATAGCCTTGGTAGTGGGGGTCACAAATCGCAGAGCCGACAGCTTCCCCATCTCGTTCGCGTTCAGCGCCCGATCAAACAACACCATGCCGCACCTTTTCATTCGGTTTGGGATGTGGTGGAGACTTGAATCCAGCCATCCGCACCGGCTTTTGTTCGGAGACGAATGACCAGCCGGATAAGGTTCGGGTTTGCCGAATCAAATTTGTTTCGTGGCGCGGAGACATCTTCTATTCCAAACGTGAGTTTCGAGGAAGCCGTAGCATTCAGTTGGAGGGATTCGCCGTTCTGATCGAGCCTAAAGCCATCGTCAATCTTGGTGGCGGTTGCTTGGGTGAGCCATTGCCAGGTGACATCGGCAGCCTTGTCGTTCGTTCTCCATTCATCTCGGATGCTGACGCTGCGGTCAGGATTCAGGGTGAACTGCCGTTGTGTGCTGGTGACTTGGTCGCGGACCACTGGCGTGAGATCGACAATGAACCCGTTGTCCATGGGACGGATGTCTGCTTTGCCATCGACACGTTGCGGGGCGTTGTTGAAGCGCAGCAGGTTGTGACTCTCAGGTCCGCAGCGGAAGATGTTCCAACGTTTGCTGTCTTGCGTCGTCTTGAACAGATCAGTGGTCATGCCGTTGGCGCGAGCGTGCGGGTAGCTCTCGCGACCGAGATCGACGGCCCATCGGACGCCGTTGGCTTCGAGGATGAAGGAACCGATGTCCATGTGAGCATGCGAGTCGTCGGCCTTATGGTCCGGTAGTGGCGCGGCGTTGGCCAGGATGAGCCCGCTTGCGAAGCTCACAATCCATCGAAACAACTTCATGGCTATAGTTTGGCGAGGCGATGAATCGTCGCGTGGATGCTGCGGGTGAAGGCTTTGCCGTCGGTGCCTTTCAGTGCGCATTGGAGTTCCAAGCCGCGTGTCGGGGCCAGATCGGGGATCGTCAGGGTGACGGTGCGGGCATCTTCGGCGAGCACGGCTTGGGTGATCGGCAGCGTGCGTTCGTTGAGGTGCTTGGAACCGTAGTTGGCGCTGCGGGAGAGGTCCCAGACTTTCAGCGTGTGATGCGTGAGGTCCTCGGCGCTGGCTTTGTCGAGGGCGTCACTGAACGTGATGGCGAGAGTGCCTTTCGCGGTCTTCCAGCCGATGGGCAGGTTCATCGGCGAGGACGTGCGGCGCACGCGGTAGATGCCGCCGTCTTGGATCTTGTTGCTGGCCCACACGGCCATGCCGCAGGTGTAAAGATCGCCCGTGGTGGGATGGAAGCGACCGCGCATGACGCCGGTGGGGAAATCGGCCATCGGCAGGGCCACGGCGGCTCCTTGAGCGGGATCGGAGTCGTCTTGCAGGATGAGGTTCATGCGGCCCATGCCATAGCTGATGTCGAGCAGCTTGTTTTGCAGCGTGGACCATGATTTCGGCGTGACGCGGACGAGTTCGCCGGGGCTGCGGTCGAAGGCATTGGTGAGCCAGACGAGCGGCTGCTGCATCACCGTATCGGCCGTGTCTTCGGGGGCTCCGTAGGACCATTGATTGCCGTAGAACTGGCCTTGGCGGACGAGGTTAATGCGGTTCTTCGGTGTCCAGTGGCCTTCCTGATCGGTGACGTAAAAAGTGCCGTCGTCATTGACGCTGACGCCATTGGCCGCACGAAATCCATTGGCGACGATCTCAGTTTTCGATCCGTCTTTTTTCACGCGGAGCAAAGTGCCATGCTGTGGGACGAGTGGTGTCTTGGCATGGCGGGCGGACTTGGCATAGTAGAAATCGCCTGCGGCGTCAGTTTGCAGGCCCATGGCGAACTCGTGGAAGTGCTCGGTGACTTGGTGGTCGCTATTGAAGCACTCATAAAAGTCGGTTTCGTCATCGCCATTGAGATCGCGGAGTTTCACGAGCTGATCGCGGCAGGTGATGTGGATGACGTCGTCGATGATTTTGAGTCCGAGCGGCTGATTGAGGCCTGCGGCGATGCGTCGCCAAGTTTGCTGCGTGGCGTTGAGTCCATCGACGATCCACACATCGCCCATCCAAGTGCAGACTGCCATGCGTTGGCCATCGGCGAAGAAGTCGAGACCACCGGGACGCCACTGCGTGTGCCAGGGATTGCCCGCGGAGTCAGGAAACGCGAGCGTGTCGGCTTCGATGCCATCGCCAATGATGGTGCTGCCTTTCCCGGCTGGCAAACTCACTGCCCACTGCGGCGCGGTGCCTTGAGTGAGTGCGGCGAGATCGCTTGACGGCGTGAGCGGCTTCAAGTCGGCGGGCGCTTTCAAATCGGACTCGATGCGCACGGTGATTCGTTGCATCTCTTTTCGTGCAGGCAAACGCAGCACATGAAAGTCGCCAGCGATGGCGAGTTGGCCGCCATAACTCGCCACGCGTTGTTTTGAGTCTGCGATGCGCATTTCGAGAGCGGCGTTTCCAGCACCGATTCCGAGCGTGCGGGTGAAAACGAGCTTCCCAGCCTTCACTTCGAGTCCTGGCGACTCCAGCACCTTCGTGGCACCGATGCGGTAATGCAGCACGACACGTTGACCATGATGCGAGAGGCCTTCAAAACGCATCCAGGAGCGAGAAACCGGGCCGTAGGGCTTCTTGTCGAGACCGAGCACGCGATCATCATCGTAGCCGCCTTTGGTTGGATTTGCCCAAGCGGGCTCGTTGGCGTTCGTGAAGGCCGTTTCGCCAACAATCTTTGTGTGCGTGCCGTGGGAGCCATCGAAGGCGATGCCGCGCCAATCGACGAACTTGTCGCCCGCCCAGGCGGCGGCCACACGCATCGTGTCGTGATCGTAGAGCATCCATGCGCGGCCTTTGCTCACACCGCCCGCGCCTTCATCGAGCCGGACGGAGATGCCTTTATACGCGATGTTGCCCGGCGCTGCCTCCACGGTCCACATCAGCGCCGGACCGAAGTCCATGCGCAGATACTTTGGCCCCTGCTGGAACTCATTCATCTCCGCGGTCTCGACGAATTCGCCCTGCGGCTTCGGCAGCTTGGCGAGGTATTCGTCCGTCACGGGCGTGTAGGCGGTGGCATTGGTCGGCTTCACGAACTTCTCGCGAACAAAATGGGACACGTCATACTTCTGCGATGGCGTCAGCATCGGCCATGGCGGCATGAGACCGAGGCCGATCGTGAGTGTGCGATAGATGCCGTGGAGGTCGCCACCATTCTTGAACGGCTCCTTCCAAAACGCCCGCGACAGCGGCAGCGATCCCGCTTTCTCCGGCGTGCCATGGCAGGCAATGCAAAGCGTGTTGTAGAGCGTCTCGCCGCGCTTCAAGGCAGCTTCATCAAGTGACTTGATGAGCTTCACATGATCGACCGCGAGTTCCGCCGGTGAGGGCGGCAGCGCGGGCGATGTCTGCGCCATGGAGCCGAACGCGGCGAGAAGACTGCCAGAGGTTAGGAGAAAGAAAAAGCGAGGCATGAAGTGTGGAGTTTAGCTACACAACAGGTCCGCTGAACAGAAGTTTGGACACGAAGTGCAATGTGGTCTCCAAGATTTCCCATTGCATCTTGGCGGTGAGAACGGGCTGATTGAGCTTCTTGGTTGGGGCACGACGCGTGTGAGCTGCTGCTGGAGCGAATTATCAAGTCATCCACGAAAAGCTGGTTCTCACCTTTCTTGAGAGTCGGTGAGGCTGGGCGTTTCACGATGGCATTTTAAGAAAACAAAAGTGGCAGAAGCAGCACCGCACAGCTCAGGCTTATGAGCCTGCTTCTGGCAGTGCAGGGTCGTGTCATGGCGCGGAGGCCTTCTTCATCACGACATTGCCAGCCAGCACATTGTCCGTGCCGTGGTCGGTTATGGGAGAGACGGTCACATTGTCGCGGATGATGTTTGCATTGACACCTGTGGCGATCTCAAGCGTGCCGTTGACATGAGTGTTGCCGGTCCAGATCCACTCGCTCGCATTCAGCGTGATGGTTCCGGCTTGGCGCAGCAGATTTCCCCGCACCACCACCGCTCTCGAAGCCATCGTGTTCGCGGGCACCGAGAGGATGTCGCCGTTGCAAAGGTTGTCCGCGAAGAGGATGTCCTTCAGCGTGGTCTTCGTGGGATTCCGCTTGTCACTGAACTCGATGTCTCCGTCAAAAGTGTTCCCCGTGAAAACAATCCCCACGTAGGAGCAGGACAGCGCCTCGACCTGTGTTTGCAGACGGACCGTGCATCGTGATACCGTATTCTGATTGCGGAAAACATTCCCGGTGACGACGACATCCGAAATCGTCGAGTGCAAGGGTAGCGGTTCGGAGCGGAAGATGAGGCAGGAGTTGGCGGGATTCTTCTTCATGTCCGGCATCGGCTCCACATGATTGCCGCTGACGCGGATATGATGCGATCCCTCGCTGACGTTGATGCCCGTCCGGGTGAAATAGACGATGTTGTCGCGGATATGCACGTTGCGGCTGCCAAAGATCACCTGCGGTCCATCCACCAAATTGAAGATGTGATTGTCCGCGATGAGGCCGCCATTGCATTCGGCCAGTTCGACTGCCTTGTTGCCGCAGGTCTCGATGAAGTTGTTGTAGACCTGCCAGTTTTTGAACTGCGTGGCCATGCGGTCGGCATCGAAGTAACCGGTGCGTGTTTTCTCTTGGTCATTGGCCGCCGCCTTCGCTTCCTCGGCAGGGATGACGTGCTTGGCCAGATACATGGCTGTCGCTGGCTTGGTGCAGCCCACAGCCTGTTTGGCATCATAGATCCAGCAATGACGAACAGTGATGTTGTCGCAGGACAACAGGAGCGATTCTTTCTCATCCAAGCGCGCATTGAAGCCCATGATGGAGCCGCCGCCGATGGCCTTGTCATGGCCGGTGTAGCGCAGGTGCTCGATCAACACATTGTGTGCGGGAACCGAAGCCGTGCCGATGCGAACCGGGAAGTAGCGCAGGTCACTCGGCGGCGTTTTCGGGTCCAGATAAAGGTGCGTCGCATATCCCTGGCCGCGCAGTGTGACGTTGCTCTTGATCACCACCGTTTCATCATCGGCATGGCGCGAAAGTTTAAAATCCCCCGCACCCAATAGCACCACGCCACCGCCAGCGGACGCCGCTAGATCAATCGCCTGCTGAAGAAGCTCGTCTGCAATGACCTCTGGCCCCGGTGCCGGAACCCGCACTTCAAGTCCGCCCGTTGCCTGCACTGTGCCTTTGCCGGGGGACACCGGACCAGCCGCCTGAACCAAGCTGACGGTGAATGCGGTTAGGGCGATGAGGATGCGGGCTTGTTTCATGATTTAGTTGGCTTGCAGGTCGTTCCACGTTGCCAGCAGGACTGCGCGCTTTTGTTTTTCGTGCTCGGCGAGCACCTGCGCTTCAGCGCCAGACTTCAAGCAACGTGTGCCTCATGGCTGTTTGTTCTGAGTTTGAGTCGGTCGATTGGGGGCAATGGCTGCCAGCTTTCCCATTTCTTCCGCGCTTAGCGCTCGATTGAAAACCGCAACGCCGCCGATCCAGCCGGTGAAGCCGACGCCGCGACTGCTGTGGATGACGCGGCCGATGGTGAAGGGGCCGCCGCTTTGGGCGTCTTTCGGCGTGTAGAGGTCGTGCGGATACCACCAGGGATTCAAGCGCAGGGCCACGAGGTCACGGGCGACTTCTTTTCCGCCACGCAGCGTGACTTCGATCTTCGTGAAACGATGCTCGCGCAGCTCGACGCGTTCCTCGGCGGACTCGCGCAGCACTTTGATGCTCAGCGGCTCGGCTTCGGGCGGGTTGTAGTATTGATCCTTCGGGAAGGCCTCGTCCTCTCCGACTTGCTTGCCGGGGAGCTTGGCGTAGTGGCCCTGCATGTAGGCATTGTAGGCGGAGGAGATGAGCCTGTCGTTCTTTGGGTTGTCGAGCCAGCGATCACCGGAAACGCCGTTCAACCAGCCGGTGAGTTCGTCCTTCTCATGATTAAAAGTCATCGCAAAGCACTGCCACGATCTATCCAGCACCTCGGCGGGCGAATCCGCCGGCACTTCGGGCGAGAGATCGGCGGAGTTGCACTTGTGCAGCGCATACTTGTTCAGGAAGGAACTGGCACCATTCTCTGACACATGCCCGCAGGCGCTGCCTTGCTTGTTCAGGCCGGCAAAGAGCGCGTATTGCCGCTGCCCACGCTCCACCTTGGCGATGGTGGTCGTGGTTTTCTCCTTCAAATCGGTGCCTTCATGCCAAATGCCCGCCAGCGCGTGATTGCCACTCTCGCGGATCGCCCACACGACCACCGTGACGGATTTGCCCGCGCCTTTGATGTCGAGCGGCGTGTCGTGCAGCCGAGAGCGAGGCACGAAGAGGAAGGGGCGGAAGTCCGCATCGGTTTCTTTGACGATGCGGATGGCATTTCCGAACGGACCACGGCCCAACTGAGGGAAATCCGCATACGTCGCCTCACGTCCCGCGCCCCAGTAGTCCTTGATGTAGTTCGCAGCATCGAGCGGGTAGTCGGTCTTCGCTCCAGCAGGCACATGCGCCGTGAAACGCTTGGCTCCATCGGGCTCACGTTTTGAGAAATCCCAAAACGCCACGAGGCCGGGCGTGTTGGTGACCGTGGCGACGGGTTCGGCAGCAGACAAAGCTGAAAGAAAAATGGACGTCAGAAAGAGAAGTGAGCTTGGTTTCATGAATTAAAAAATGGTTGCGGCTAAAGCCGAATTCTAGTCTCAACTTGGTAAGTTGCTTGGCACGCGATGGATTGAATGAATGTGGCTAAAGTCGCAACCACATTAGTCCAATTTCAGCACCGGCTTGCTACCGCTCACAGCGTGTTTGATTTCGAAAGTCTTGGTTTTGCCACCGTGCTCGATGGTGATGTCATACCAGCCGAAGTAGCCCTGAGTGATAGCTTTGCCGTCGGCGGCGCTGGTGAGAACGGCGTTGGTCCACCATTTGCCTTTCACGAGATCACGCCAGACTTTCACGGCGGGGCGCTCGGTCCAGTCGGCTTTGAACATGGCGGCGGTGGGTTTCCAGTGGCGCTTCTCCCAGAAGCCCCAGATGACGAAGCCGGTCATTTGCGGGTGGCTGTAGCAGAGCGTGAGCATGTCGCGCATGTGATCGGCGTGGAGTTGATCGTCGAGCGTTTGGAAGTCGTATTCGGTGACGGTGAGGTGCTTCACTTTGGAGCCGAAGTTCTGATAAATCTTCCATTCCTCGTCAATGCTCGGGATGGCGTAGTCGCTGAAGTGGCTCTGGAAGCCGCAGCCATCGGGCGTCTGGCCTTTGGCGATCATGTGGTCGATGTGCTTGTTGAATCCGGCGGTGCGGTCGGGATTGAAGGTATCTTCGTTCACAAAGAGCAGCTTGTCGGTCTGCGGGCGAATCTTGGCGTAGATCTCGGGATACACATCGGGGCCGACGACGTTGTAAAGCGCATCGGCCTCAACAAAGGGCACGGGATGGTTCAGCACGTCCCATTCATCGACATACGGCGCGGTGAAAGGCAGCACGAAAGACCAGTGCTGGTCATAGCGAGCCATCAAGCCAGCGGGTCCACCCTTCTTGACTTCCGCAGCAGCCCACGGCTCGAGGTATCCCCAGCTCAGGTAGTGGCCGCGTGAGGTCATCTTCTTGTCCTTGGCCCATTGCAGGGTCCATTGCACAGCGGCTTTCATGCGCAGGCGATTGGCGGCTTCCCAGGGCTTGGCGGGATCGGTTTCTCCTTCGATGTTACCCACGCGCAGGCCGCCCTCAGGCACCACTCGGCTGAACAACTCATCAACGGTGTTGCGATACTTTGTTTGATCTTCCTCGCTGATTTTAAAGCCAAGCCCCGAGAGCATGCTCACATCCACCGCACTGCCGAAACCAAACAGGTGCCGCTTCATGCGCACCGTCACCTTCGCACCTTCGATGGGTTGGCCAGCGGCATCATGGACCACGACGTTGAGTTGTCCCTGCCGCAACTTGGCGATGCGAGCCTCCGCTTCAGCACGCCATGGCGCATCGAGTTCGCGACCGAAGTAGGTTTTCTTCATCTGCGGCGCTTTGAAGATGTCGAACCCGACCGGGAAGCGATACACCTGAATGTCCGCCACCTCGATGACCTGCTTCTGCTCGCCGATGGCGATCTTTGCATTTCCCACGCCTTCCGGAAGATCGTTTCCGGCCTGGAAGGCAAAGTAGGTGGTCTCCCAGTCTTTGCCAATGAGCTGTGTCTTCCAGAGCACCGTGGACTTGTAGTCCTTCGTGTTCTGCACCGCGCAGGTGATCTTGCCTTTGCCATCATCGCGCTCGCTTTCGACGGTGCGCGCCTTCACGACAAACAAGCACACCTGATCCTTGGCGATGGCTCCCGTGAAGGTCTTGTTCAGCGCGAGTTCATACGACTTCTCCAGCTTCGCCAGCGAAGTGGCGCGGAAGATGGATTTCGTCGGCGCATCCTTGGTCTCCAACTTCTCAATCGTGCCAAACTCAGGCTTCACGACCTTCGTGGCGATGAGCGCCTCCGGCAGCAACGGGATGGCTTCGGGTGGAAGCTGTGGTTCTTCGGCGTGCAGCGATGTGGCAGCGAGAAGGACGAGAATGAGAATGCGTCTGATCATGAGCATGAACTACGATTGGCGGAAAAGACGGCCATTCGCAAGCAAGCGGGCGTGCAACGGTTGCACGGGGATAGCGGCTTCAGGTTCAGCCGAATCATCTTCTGAATGCGGCTGAAGTCGCAGTTACTTGATGCATCTCAACAACTCGTTCTCGCGACGGGCGTGAGGCCCAATCTCAAGGGCCCTATCGAGCGCTGATCTTAAGCGTTCCAGCGGCCCGGCGAGTCGCCTTGGCGGCGCTGGGGGCGGTGAAGTGGCCGATGATGCCGGTGCCTTTCGGATTGCGGACACCGCGGAAGGTGACGGCGCGAGCGCGACTGGTTTTCGTCGCGGGCAATGTCAGGCTGCCGGTGAGGATGCCGGTCTTTTTGTCGAACTGCATTTTCACGCCGCTGACTTTCGCACTGGAGGCGACCTTCATACTGGCGCGTTGCACGGTGAGTGCGACTTCGGGCTCAGCGGGCACGTCCTCCCCGATGAGGTCGAGCTGCGCTGTCGTGATGCTTTCTTCCAGGCCGAGCAAATTCAGGCCAGCGGGCTCGGGTGTGTGGCGCGAGCCGATCACACCCGGGTAGTCCACGAGCGAGATGCCGTCGGGGAAGGCACCGCGATTGGTCGCGGACTGATACCAACTGAGTTGCCCAGCGGCGTCGCCATCGGCATTGACAAAAATTTGCCCAGCAAGCGTGCTGGAACCGCTCGAGTTGGGAAGGATGAAATAGACGGGGAACGTGGCGCCATAGGGCGTTTCAGAAAGTGTGGTCGCCAAGCTCACTGGCGCACTGCCATCAGGAGCCCAGACCGTGAGCGTCACATTGCCGACTGAGTTGATGCTGGCCGAAAGGAAACCAGCACCCGAAGGCTGACCAGCGGGCGCATTGCTGTCGTTGACGAAGACGAGGTTGATCTTCTTGTCGCTGGCATACGGACTCGGATCGGCAGCGCTGCGGACGGTGGCGCGCGCTCCATTGAAGCCGGCGGAGCTGCTGGCGTTTGCGACTACGCCGTAGAAGTCGAAGTAAGGCTGCGGCCCACCGAAAGAAAATTCATCATTGAGGGCGATGCTACCGCTCACGGTCACGCCTGCGCCGGGCGGCGTGATGGTGACACCGCCCGTGTCAGGATCGAGAGTGACGGCAGCGCTGGAGAAAGGGTAGCGCACGAGTTTGTGGACAAGGAATCCCGTGGTCTGACCGCTGCGCGTCACGGTGAGGCGAAGGCGTCCGCCATTATTGCCGTTCAATGACTCAGACCGGTCGACAACGCTGTCGTAAGTGCCAGCAAGGTCCGTAAACGGAATGGCAGGCAGCACTTCGATTGAGAATACCACCTCGTTCGTGGTGGTGCCGTCGGGAAGAGTGGCACGGAAGGTGGTGGCAAAGGTGCCCGTCTCTGTCGGACGACCGACGACGAACCCAATGCCCGGTGTCTGAGAGTCAATCGAAAGACCCGCTGGCAACCCGGTGGTGAAGATGGTCAACTGCTCGGATGAACGAGCCCCGAACTCATCCTCCACGTAGAGGAAGGGCGCCCGGTAGCCGTGTGGCTCGTAGGCCACATTTTTGCGGATCGTTTGGGCCCCTACCACGGAGAGCGTTTGCTGCGGCTTGTAGTCAGCCGGTAGCACCTCCAAGTCCACTGTGGTCTCGGCGATGGGTGCGCCATCGGGCCAGGAAAACGCGAGCTTCACGGCGAACTTGCCCGTCTCCTCAGGCGTCCCCTGGACAGAGTAATAACCAGGAGACCCACTCTCCGCCACAGTCACGCCCGCTGGCAGTCCAGTGGCCTGCACAGTCACCGGAGCCTTGAGCAACGACTGCGATTGGCTCACGAGAAATGCTCCCGCATTGCCCACCTGCAAGCCCTGGCGGAATCGACTCAATCCCCAAGTCTGCACCGTGTAGCTATCGTCCCGTGGATCGGTGATATTGAAAGTGACGCTCTCCTGAGTGGTAGTCAGCCCATCGGCCATGTTGGCCTGCAATTGCACCGTGAACTGCCCGGCCTGAGTCGGCGTGCCCGCAAAGTGCGCGAGGTCATGGAAACCCGCGCCTTTTTGCTCCAGTCGAATGCCCGGTGGGAGATCGCCAGTCACCTGGACCGTGTGCGGCAGGCGATACCAAAAATTGTCGCCCGGACTCGGGCGCAAAACGATAATCAGGCTCTCCCAAGACGGGATTTCTTCGCCCACTTTGAGAACCGACGACAGTGTGGACTGGAGACGATAAACCGGGGTGGCCCGCAAAGCATCTGCCGCAGAGAATGACAGCAAACCGACGAAAAGAAGGAGCGCGGCACGAAGGTCAAAAGTGGGGCGCTGTGAGCGAGCCAGTTGGCGGAAGGCGTTCATGGTTATCGGTAATTCAGGTTCAAACGAAGGCGCGGGAATCAATCAAACTTGCGGGACTGTGTCACACCCATGGAAAAGCAGCATCAGTGTTTGTCCAAGGTGTTCAAAATCGGACGGTCGTCAACTCCCCATCGGCTGTGGGGTCGTTGAATCAGAAATCCAAATACGGTGCTAACTAAACAATGAGATGCCCGATCTTTGTCAAAAAGTTGTCTGTTACGATTCATTAGCATTAGCGAATGTGCTGATTCACTTCCGCCACACGCGCACGCGATGCGTTTCGCTGTCGCCGATGAAGACAGAGCCGTCCTTATCGACGAAGACACCATGAGGCCGGGCCAGCTGGCAATTCAGCGGATCGTTGCCATCGGGGCCGTCGCCTTTCTTGCCGTTGCCGACGAGGACTTCGAGGGTGCCCTTTTTCACATCGAGATAGCGGATCGAGTGCGACTCGGTGTCGGCGAGATAGACATTCCCCTCGGCATCGAGGCCCACCGCCTTGGGACCAGCAAGCCTAGCTTCGAGCGCAGGACCACCATTGCCGGTGAAGCCGGATTTACCAGTGCCAGCGACGCGTTTGAGCGTGTTCGCCTTCGGATCGAGCAGGAGCAGTGCGTTGCCCTCGCGCAGGGCGAGGTAGCATTTGCCATCCGCACCAAAAGCGAGGGCACGCGGACCATTGAGCGGCGAACCAGTGATGGGCGAGCCATCGGGCGCAGTCTTCGCCTCGCCGGTGCCGCTCCACGTCGAGATGAGGCCCGTTTTCATGTCGATCCTGCGCACGCGATGGTTGATAATGTCGCAGACAATGAGATCGCCCGCAGAGTCGAAGGCGAGGCTGTGCGGTTGATTGAACTGCGCTTCCGTCGCCGGTCCGCCATCGCCGCTGAACCCTTGTTTGCCCGTGCCCGCGATGGTGGTGATGATGCGCGTCTTCGCATCCACGCGTCGCACCGCATGGTTGGCCAGTTCAACGATGAACAAATTGCCAGCCAGGTCCCAGGCCAGCTCATAAGGCATGTTCAGCGAGGCCTTGTCCGCCGGACCGCCATCGCCTTTGCGCCCACGCACCCCATTGCCCGCATAAGTCTCGATCTTGCCATCCGGTCCGACACGGCGCACGCGAGCATTGTCCATGTCGCAAATGTAGAGATAGCCATCCGGCCCACGCGCGACACCGAAGACGTTGTTGAGTTCGGCCTTGTCGGCAGGGCCACCATCGCCGGAGTAGCCCTTGGTGCCGGTCCCAGCAAAGGTGGTGACGGTGGCGGCACATGCGGTGACGGACAGGACGAGGAGCGTGAAGAGAGTGAGGGTATGTTTCATGCAAAAGTTGGGAAGGAGATGAAGATGCGGTTTCTACCGCTGGTCCATGGCCGCTCACTTCTCTGCTGGAGAGAAGCGGAGGTTCTTTGCGTCGCCTTCGATGGTGAGGTTGAGGTCGTTGGGCGACTGCGCCGCTCGATCATTGATGCGCACGCCGTCGAAGGTGATGCCGTCAGCATTGGCTTTGATCAGGCTCTTGCCTGCCGCACCGGCGATCTGGATGTTTTTGAAGTGAAAATTCCGCAGCGTCGCCTGCGGCCAGTTCACGCCGAGCAAGGCAAAGGAGTGTTCGACGCGAATGTCTTCAAACAGATAGTCGCGGTGCTGGCACATGCCCGTGCCCTCTGGAATCACGGTGGTGAACAGGGCCCAGTCCGCCCCCATCCATGGCTTCTCTCGCAATCCACGCGAATGGATCACATCGCAATCGCGGATGGTGACATCAGTCGTGTTGAGCGATTGGTTGTTCCAACCTGCGCGGAGGATGTTTGCCACCGTAGGCCAGAAGACGCATCGCTCGACCTTGAGACTATGGAACTCACCGCGGGTAGGTGGCGTCTGCTTCTGCGGTGCGCTTGGAAGATGCCCGCCACCGCCGCGATCCACGCGTAGGGCGTTGCTGGCCTCCTCGGCGAAGATCGCCAGGCAATCGTCGGCCGAGCGAATGAAACTATCGCGCACCACCGCGCGGCCCCCGCCATACCAGTCCATGCCATCGCAGTTGAGGTTTTCAGGCGTGGAGGCGATGACCTTGATGTTGTCGAAGGTGGAATCGGTCGTGCGCCGGAACTGCAGGCTCCAGGTGCGGGCGCGGTTCACAAAAGTGACACCCTCCACGGCGAGGTTCTTCACGTTGTGCGTGGTCAGCGGATGCCAGTTTGGGCGGGACATCCAGCCGGAGTCGAAGTTGCGGGAGTTGGGGCCGTTGTAAACCGCCACACCACGTCCGCAGATGCGCACGTTTTCCGCGTTCCAGATGTTGATGGCCCCATAGAGCACGGCTCCAGGCGCGAGATAAAGCGTCTGGCCGCTGGTCAGTTCCACCGAGCGCTGGTGCGTGCCCGCATCGAGCCAGATGACTTTGGGATCGTTCTGAAGCGGGACATCTTTCTCAGGCGGGTTGGCGAAGAGAAATAGCACCTCGTCCTCAAAGTGGCCCGTGCCGGGACGTTCGATGGCGTATTGGCCCGGCTGCGTGATGGAGAACGTCACCTTGCGTCCATCGGTCTTCGGTTTGATGCCGCGCGACAACGGGCGGACGACGGCGTTGCCCTGCCAGAACTCATCCGGCTTGAGGTAAGTGTTGCCATCGCTGCGGTTGTAATCGTTCTCGTTGATAGTGACCTGCACGTCCGCCTGCCCGGTGAAATCGAAGCTCGCGAAGTGCAGATTCATCGACGCAAGGAACACGCTCACTGACTTGCCGTTCACCGTGACACGGTAGCGATCCGACGCGAACTCCCATGGCACGGGATGCGGTGTGGCCTGGGGCTCGGCGGCGTGGGCACTGATGATCGTGGCGAGGAAGAGTCCGAGGTGTTTCATCATATGGATGCTGCTTTAGCTGCGTTTATTGGTCAACGATTCGGCTAAAGACTAAGCCACTCTACTCTAGCTTCACATTGTCGATGAAGTAAGCCGTCTTCTTGTCCGCCAGCGAGCTAAAGAGCAGGTAGCTCGCGGCGTTCCAGGTGGGTTTGCAGGGGATGTCTTTGAAGTCCTGCTTTGTGCCGTCTTCGCGGGTGAGTGTGATGTCGTATTTCCCTGCACCGGTGGTGGCGGTGATGGCGATGCGGCACCATTCGCCGGGCTTGATGTCGGCCAAAGGAACGCTCTTGCCGTTGTTGGCGACGAGTTTGCCTTTCTGATAACGAACATAGGGGCCAGCGGCGAACTCGCCGCCTTTCACGCGCATTTCGAAGAACCACTCGGCGCTTTCCTGCGCCATGATGTCGAAGCTGACGTGGAAGGTGCCAGCTTCCCACCTTGGGTAGATATCGAGCACGGGATCGTAGCTATGGACGAGACCGGGCATGTCCTGGGCTTTGAGGCTTCGCTTGGAAGGTGCACCACCTTCCAGAGGGATGGGCGAGGCGGCTTCTTCACTGACGCCAAAGCCTTCGCCCACATCTTTCTGTTCGCGGGGACGATCGCACTTGGCATTGCGGATGCCGATGACGCCGAGCGGTGCGGTTTCAAAGCTCTGATCGACCTTGTAAGGCGGCGACGGCCAAGGACGGGCATCGGTTTCCCAGTTCGGATACGCGCTTCCTTTCGCGGCGAGGGCCACCCACGCGGCATCTGCTTTGCGCACGCCGGCGAGCGTGAGGTCCCAGGGCTTGAAGCCGATTTTATCAGCAGGTGAGCCGGGTTTGAGACGGAAGTCGCGTTTGGCGGTGTCTTCGAACATCGGATCGGCAAAGATCGTGCCGGAGTCGCGGCCGAGCTTGCGCCATTCATCCCAGGTGTAGTGGGCTTTGGTGAGCAACGCGGGCTTTTTGCCGTCGGTGGGCCAGTAGAGGTTGTTGCGGAAAATGGCGGTGTCTTTCGGCTCGCCGCGTCCGGGAGGATCGTTGAGTTTCCAGTTCCAATCGCCCCCATCGAGCAGCGGCACGTCCGGCTCCCACACGACGATGTTGCGTTCGTATTTGAAGCGCAGACGCGGCTCGTTCCGCGAGGCCTGCACCTGCGCCGTGTGACCAAAGGCGAAGATGTTGTTCCGCACGGTGTTGAAGTAGCCATAGTGCTGATGAAAGCCCGCGTTCCAGGTGTCATGCACGAGGTTGTTTTCCATCAGCGTATCGGCGCTGCCTTCGTCGTTGTAGAGCCCCCAGCCACCGTAGCGATGGCTGACGATGTGGTGCACATGATTGCCTCGCAGCACGGTGCCGGGCGAGGTGCCGAGGCCGTAGTAGCCGCCCATGTCGCTGAGATAACCCCAGCCGAGATGATGGATGTGATTGTTCTCCAGCAGCGTCTCGCGTGAGGAGGTGTCGCCATAACCCCAGTTCCAGCCCGCGCTGACGCCGGTGTAGTAAAAGTCGCCGATGTCGCAATGTTTGACCGAGCAGTAACGCGTGTGCGTCATCACCACGCCGCAGGCACTTGGATGCAACCGCCCACCGTGCTGCATGATGCAATCATCCACGACGATGTGATGATTCACGCGCTCATCGGCTGGGCGATTCGTCTCGCCGATGCGCACACCGCCTGCGCCGAGGTCATGCAGGTGGCAATGCACGACCTGCGAGTCTGAGCAGCCGTTTTTGAAATAGATCCCGTGCCGTCCCACGTGAGCGACCTCGCAGTTCTCAAAGCGAATGCCGCTGCTGTCCTCGATCTCGATGGCTCCATCGGTCTTCGTGGCCGCCTGTCCGTCGTGCAAACCCTCCTCTGGATACAGGTAGTGCCCATATTGAAACGAAATGCCTTCAAAGCGGATGTCCTTCGCTCCTTTGATGACGAGAAACTTGTCCGCCACGGGGGTGATGACTTCCGCTTTCGTCATGTCCTCGCCATCCATCGGCTGATAAAGCACCTCGCCTTTGGCGGCATCGAGAAACCATTCGCCCGGAGCATCCAGTGCCGCGCGGAAGTTCTCCATCCAATAGCGCTGATCCGGCTCGAACTCGACGAAGGGATAAGCCGCGCGGCCTTTGATCTGCACCGCCTGCGTGGCATCGTCCAATGCCTTGATGCGGCACTGGCCCACGGCCCAGGCGTGCGTGACGGTGATCAGCGCATTGTCCCGCTGCTCTGCCGGGATCGCCTTGATCATGTCATACTGCTCCTGAGCGACGGAGAAGGCATGGAAGTTCATGTCCTTGGTCAAATCCGGGAACACTCCCGCACCGACGGCATCCGTGATGTGGAAGTAGCCTTTGTTGGGTGAGCGTGCCCGCGTCGCGAGGCGTCCGTTGATCCAGAGCTGCTCAAACTTCCACGTCTTTTCTGGCAGCGATGCTTTCCAGAGTCCTCCGTCCGCTTTCGTCCATCCCGTGATCGCCTTGCCACCGGAAAACACCGCCTTTTTACCCACCCACGTCACCTGCGAGTCATCTTTGCCGAGGGTGATGGTTTCCGTGATCGGATGCACGCCATCCTCGACGACGATGCGCACGGGTTTCGGAGCCTTGCGAGCTTGTTCGAGCACGGCGGGGAGGTTGCCGGGCTTCAAAACGAGGTCGGCGGCGAAGAGGGTGGAAGTGAGGAGGAGAAAACAGGCGATCCTGAGCATGTCTCTTTCATGTCACGCAATTGCGAGGCGGCAAGAATCAATCTTTGGGATCATCTGGCTCAGAGGTGCGCGAAGAACCTTGACCCGTGCAGCTCATTTCAAGGCATCATTGAGGCTGCGCGGATTGAGCTCGTCGGGTTTCAAGAAATTGCCGTCGTAGCGACGGTGCACATCGTCGTTGGTCCACAGCTTCTGGTCGGGGCCCGCGCTGCGGATGTCGATGCGTTCGCGGGTGCTGGCATGAAACCAGAGCGGCGTGCCCCAGCGGTCGATCAGCTGGCCTTGGGCATTCAGCGCCTGGCTGTCCTTGGGCAGAAAGGCGAGCCTGGCCCGGTTCTTGCCCAGCAAGGCGAGGGCGATTTCTTCATTCGCGCCGAGGGGAATGGGGTCGCTGCCTTTGACCAGGAGTGCGAAGTTCTTCAGCGCGTGCGACAAGTCAGTGAGGTCGTCTTCGACGGGCCGATTCGGCGCAGCGTAGTCTTTGAGGATGCTGCTGCCGATGTAGCCGTTGCGGGGTGGGGGAGGGATGAATTCGGCTTTGGCGTGCTTGCCTTCGAGTTCCTGCCGTTCTCTGGAATGCCGCTGAACGTAGGTGCAGCCACGATCCAAGAGAAAGGCAATGAGTGGCAGCAAGACGAGAAGTTGGAGCGTCCGATAGACGAACTTGCCGACGGGATCGGGTTTGTGGTCTGGTGCGGGCCTTGGTTCACTCATGGTTGCTCACTCGCTCGGTCATAAGCCCAGACTGGTAGGGCGCTGTGTCCTCACAGCTCTGCATACACATTGATAATCTCGGTAACATGTCGTCTCGCCACGTTGAGTGCTCCGACGGCGGCGCTCTGGGGACAGAGTGTCCTACCGGCGTGTGGCCTGCCCTGTTGTTTCATACAACTCGATCAACTCCACGTCCCATTCTTCACAAACCCCAGCGGCAAGGTGCTTGAGGTCGGATTGTAGAAGTTCGTGATGTTCGGCAGCACCGTCGCGAGGTCGGTGCTGCTGACGCCGAACCAGCGCAGCATCTCGGCGAACAATTCATCCACCGATGTGCTGGGCAGCAGGCGACCACCGTAGCCGACGTCTTCGGGTCCGTCGAGGGTGAGATCGGGGAAGGTGCCGTAGATGCGGCCGCCTTGCACCGGGCCGCCGAAGATGAGCGAGTTGTTGCCCCAGGCGTGGTCGGTGCCCTGGCCGTTGCTGCGCAGGGTGCGGCCGAACTCGGTGGCGGTGTAGGTGATGACGCTGTCTTGCAGACCCAGGGTTTCGAGCGCTTTTTGGAAGCCAGCGAGCGCGGGCATCATCTCGCCGAACATGTCGATCTGGCTTTGCAGCAGCTCGCCGTGATGATCCCAGCCGCCGAAGTTCACGAACAAGGTCTGGCGGGTGAGCCCCAGTTGCTCGCGCAGGGCGATGCACTTGGCCACGGCTAGCATGTTGGTGCTGTAGTAGTTGTCGCCGGGCAGGAAGGCGTCGATGGCGCTGGTGTCGTAGCTGTTGAACGCGGTCTCGAAGGAGCGCTGAAGTTCCAGGCTCTCCTTCGTCAACGTGGCGTAGCTTTGCTGCATCAGGTTGCTGTAAGTTTCGCCCAGGATGCTTTCATGCGCCTGGTTCTTCAGCGTGAAGGGATGCAGCGGATCATTGCTGCCCGCCTCGGTGAAAACGAGAGCGCCGTCGGTGGAGACGACGAATTGGTTGGTGCCACCGCCGACCTGCCAGAGGTTGTTCCCGGCGAAGCTCATGTTCATGGCCACGCCGCCGGGAGAGTTGGCCGTGGAATGAAGAAGGTCAGCGGCGCGGCCAGCCCAGCCGGTCGCTTGAATCATGCCCTGCGGCACCGAGGTCATCCATTGGTCGCTCTGATCGCTGTGGGAGAACAGCGCCTGCGGCAGAGGCGCGGTGCCGTTGTTGTAGTCGTTCAGCGTGGTGGGCTGGATGAGGGTGCCCACATTGGAGACAAAGGCTGCGCGGCGCTTGCTGGTGTCGCCACCGAGTCCGTTGAACAGCTCCTGAATGCTGCCGCAGCTCGGGTGAATGCCATACTCCAGGCCGTCGCCGCCCGGGTCCTGATTCAGCGGCAGCATGGCTCCAGTGCCGGTGCGTGGGATGGCCAGTTCGTTGCGCGTGGTGCGGTAGATTGCGTGGCGTGCGGCATCGCGCGGCATCAGCAGATTGAAGCTGTCCATCCCGCCGCCGAGATACACGCAGACCAGCGTGCGGCGGTCGGAAGGCGCGGGTTGCGCGGCGACACGCGAGGCCAGCTTCAAGTGCAGCAAGGTGTTGATCACCGAGAGAGAACTCATGGCCGCGCAACTGGCCTGTCCGAGAAAGCGGCGGCGGGAGAGATCGGTGGGCTTGTGTGGCATAGGCTTTAGCTGAAGTCAGGAGATGGAATGACGAATGACCTATGCTTAATGACGAAGCCCGGAAGGTGGGCTGGCAGCATGGTGCTTTGGCATCTGGAGTTCTTTCGTCATTTGGGATGAAGAGAAAGTTAGTCGTTGGCGGTCACTTCATCACCGCTCCTTCAGGTGACACGAGGGCCAGATAAGCACCGACCTGGGCGCGGGTTTCGGGTTGGGTGGAAGGGATCTGATTGAGCGCGGTGAGAATGTGTGTGCGTGTGGCTGGCGACATCGAGCCACCGCAGAAGATCAGGTTGAGGTAGTCCACCAGCTTGCCGGTATCGGCGGAGAGCCTGGCCTCGCGGCTGTAGTCGAACTTGAACTGGTAGCCCTCCCAGTGCCAGAAGCCGTTCTGGATGATCTCCCAGAACATGTTCGGCGTGGAGATGGCGGTGAAGCTGTTGGTGATCTGGAAGACGGGCGACTTCTTCTGCTGCACGGAGATCTCGCCGGGGGCCTGGTAGTCGGGGCGGTAGAAGTTGAAGACGCTGGGCGAGTAGGTGGGCTCGTGCAGCGTCTGCTCATAGAACTCGCTCTCGCCATACCATTGCAGGTTGGGCACGGACTTCATGTTGAAGGCGCGGGCCATCGCCATGGCGCGAATCGTGGGCTCCTTCAGGCGGCCGTAGTCGGTGGTTTGAATCGGATTGCGGGCCTCAGTGTCGAGCAGGATGGCTTTGATCACCGCCTTCAGATCGCCCTTCTGACCGCTGCCATTGTCGGCCCAGACGGTGGAGATGCGCTGCACGTAGGCGGGGCTGGGATTGTCAGTGACCAGGAACTGGATCAACTGCCGGCCGATGAACACGCCCGTGTTTGGATGGCGTGCAAAGTAGCGCACGGCGTCCGTCACATCGCGCATCCCTTCCTGCGCCGTCGGCGCGCGCGAGGGGATGACATAGCCGTCGACCAGAGTCTTCGCGCCGAAGTCATGGTAGTCGGGATGCATCGACATGGGCACGATGTAATCCGTCTCACGCCAGCCGCCATTGCCCCAGGGCTGCATCCCATACCAGAGACCGGTGAAGACACGGGCGAGCTGGGTGATCTCGGTGTTGCTGTAGGTGGGAATGTCCTGCCCGCTGTTCTGCTGGCGCGTGCCGTCAGGATTGAGTTTCCACAGGCCGATGCTGAAAAGCTGCATGATCTCGCGCGCGAAGTTTTCATCCGGGAAGCGGTTGATCGACGGGTCGGCTTTTTGGTTGCCGACATGGCTCAAGTAATTGCCCATGGCCGGGTGCAGGGCGACCTTCAGCAGCACGTCCTCATACAAGCCAAAGGCTCCATCGACAAAGATGTCGTAGTAGCTGGCCATGCCGCGCAGGCGTTCGCGCAGGTCGTCATCACGGCGCGAGGTGACGAGGATCTGGCTCAAAGCGAAGGCCACGCGCTGGCGCAGTTGATCGGGGCCTGCGATGGCCGCGCGGGCGAAGGCGGTGTTTAGATTGCGGCCCGGAAGCTCGGTGCCGTTCACATTGCCGGAGTAGTCGCGGAACATGGAGCGTGAGCCGTTGTAGTCGCTGTGGATGGCGTTCGCATACGTGCTGTGCCGCGTGGCGGGCACGGTGTCGGTCTGCTCGTCGATCCAGCCCGCGTAGTCGAGCGTCTGCACGCGCTCAATGTCCTCCAGCGTGGGGCCGAACGAGGCCTGGGTGAGGAAGCGGGCGGCCTGGCTGCGGGTGATCGTGGTCGCCGTGGTGCCAAGACCCGGACCGCCGGAAGCCTGCAAGGTGCCTGTGGATGAGTTGCTAGGCGACGAGCCGTTCTCGCCGAAGGTCTCCGTCATCGTGACGTAGTCGCCGCTTTGCAAGGTGTCCAACAGGCCGTCGCCATCCGTGTCCACGTAGCGGCTGGCGTGGCTGCTGTTGGCATCCGAGGGAGAGGTGCGCAGCACGTTGGTCTCGGTCCAGTCGTTCACGCCGTCACGGTCTGTGTCCACATCATCGACCATCACGCGGAAGAAACGCAGTGGCGACGTGAGCCCGTTCACCAGCCGCAGTTGATAAGTGCTGCCAACCACCTGGGGCGCGCCGCTGATGTTTTGCCACGTGACAAAATCACTGCTGCCCTGCAACTGATGCCGCTTCTGAAGAATGCGCGGCCAGGTGACGAGCAAGTCGTTGCCATCGGTCGAGGTGGTGGCCCATAACCGTGACCTTGGATCGAGAGGATGCGTGCCTGCGATGGATTCCTGCCAGTTGGTGTAGCCGTCGGAGTCCGCATCGTCGCCACCGGGCAGACCGTTCACGCCGAAGTAGGCGGCCACGGCGGGGCTCATGGCGGGTGAGACCGTGCTGCCTGCGCGCAGGGCAAAGCCGGAAGGCGTGCCGTTGTAACCGGGTGGCACGCTGGAGGCCAGCAGCGGGTTGCTCAGACCATCCACTTCGATCCCATCCGTCACACCGTCGTTATCACTGTCGTTGTCATGGGGATTGGTGCCGGCTTCGTATTCGCGCACGTTGCTCAGGCTGTCGCCATCGGGGTCCAGCGTGGCATCGGTCGCTTGGGCCGGATTGAACGGAGGTGTCTGCGCGCTCTCCCAGGCATCGGGCATGCCGTCGTTGTCCGTGTCTTTGAAGGCGGCAAAGGCTGGGTAAGTCTCGATGCCCAGGCTGGTGTAGGAAGGCAGGATGTAGAGCGAGAAGCCGGGCTGGAGATCAATGTCCAGGCGATTGGCGACGGCTTGGTCATCGGTCCAGATGGCCGTGTTCGCATGAGCGTTCGCGGCGAGACGGCAATTGGTTTCGGTGTGCGTGACGATGACCTGCTTGGTATCCAGATTGGTGATGGTGAAGGTGATGTTCCAGGCGGAAGCGCTGCCCGAAGCGCTGGTGCCGCTGAGGCGGAAGCGCAGCCGCGCGGAGATGTCTTTTTTGCCACGACCGCTGAAGCCCAAGAGCGGGGCGAGGTCGGGCGCGTTGCCGCTCCAGTCGCTCTGCCAGATGTCGCCCGTCGCATTGCCACCATCGCTGAAGGCACCGTTGTGATTCGAGTGCAGATACCAGCGAATCTCGCCGCCTTCCGCATACAGCCACCAGGAGAGCGCGGTGTAATTTGGGGTGAGTTGCTTGTTGCGCACACTGACGCAGAGGATGTCATTGCTGCCCCACCGATTGCCGACCAAGGCACCGCGCGAATGATCCCACACGAGTTGCAGCGTGGTGTCCCAGTTGAAGCTCTTGGGCTTGGTGCCACTGGTAGCGGGCATGTTGGCCTTCGAGGAGTTTGCGGCCATCGGCAGCGTGCCCAGGTCGAGTTCGTCGGCATCGCGGCGGCCATCGGCATCGCTGTCCGCTTTGTTGGGATTGGTGGCCTTGGGGAGCAGGGCTAGTTCCGCGCAATCGCTCAGGCCATCGGCATCCGTGTCCGTGTTCAGCGGATCGCTGCCCGTGACGAGCGGGCTGGTGAAGACGCGGGTGTTGGTCTCCACCTTGTCGGTCAAGCCATCGCCATCGGTGTCAGCCTTGCGCGGGTCGGTGCCGCGCACGTGCTCGTAGTAGTTGGTCAGGCCATCACCGTCTGGGTCCAGCGTTTGATCTTTCACCGCCAGGTTTGTCTGGCTCATCACCTCGGACCAGTCGGGCACGGTGTCCTTGTCGGTGTCGAGCGCGGCATTGACCACCTGGATCGCATGAATCGCGACCTGATCATAGCCAGTGCGGAACACTTTCACATTGCAGGTGGTGGCGGTTTGATTGCGGAAGCGGATTACATTGCCGCGCCACGGGCGGGTGCTGCTGTTGACGCGCGGTTCGATGAACTCGCTGTTCGGTGCGGTGGTGCAGGTGAGGAAGTGACGGTCACTGGCGGCGGCGTTGTTCAGCCGCAGCCGCCCGTGCTGGCCGTCGCCAGAGCCGCCGACATAAACGATGACATCATACTTGGCGAAGGGCAGTTTGGTGAGCGTGACGCTGGCCTGGGGCGTGTCGCTATCGGTCCACAGACCGCTGTTGATCAGGCGCTGCAGCGGGCCGCTGCCGTTGGCGGAAAGCCAGGTGCTGCGCGCGCTCCAACTGATGGTCGCAGCCGTGCTCACGCCCGCGCTGTTGACCAGCACGCCTGTCGTTGGGCTCGCGATCTGTGCCTGTGTGCCAGCGATGGCGGTGGAGTTCCACTGGCTGAGGATGATGGTGTTGTTCCACCTCATCTGCGGCACGAAGCCGGTAACTTCATTCGGCTTGATCGTGTCCTCGGGGGCCATCTCGCTGATGAACTTGATGCCGATGGCTCCGGCGAAGGCAGGAGCGATGTTGCCAGTCGTCCCATTCGCCGCGCTGAACCCCGTGCGCACTTCCCAGCCATCGGGCGCGCCGTCGCTGTCGCTATCGACCAGCTTGGGATTCAAGGGCGGCACCTGGGCGAGTTCGAAGCTGTCGGTCAAGCCATCGCCATCGGTGTCGGCCAGCGTGGGGTTGCTCGTGGTTTCCTGGCCGTCCTTCAAGCCATCATCGTCCGTGTCCGCGTCGTTGATGTTCGTCTTCTGCGTGTATTCCTGCACGGCAGTCAGGCCATCGCGATCAAGGTCCGTGGCGGCATCCGCAGCGTTGCTGTCGCTCAGGGCGTTGTCTTCCTCCCACCAGCGGGGTAGTGTGTCTGAGTCTGCATCTGCCGCGCCCGTGGGATCGACTTCACAGGCGACGTAGTCGATGGAGCACTCGCCATTGATCGAGCCGCCCGTGCGGGAGATCTCGATCACATTCTCGCCCTCCACCAGCGATGCCTGGGCATCGGTCGCCAGCGCGGTGAGCAGGGTCTCGTAGCGGATCAGTTGGGTGCGAATGGTGGTGCCGTTCACCTTGATGACGATCTGGTGCTCGCCGAAGTCTTTCTGGCCGACATCACTCGAATTCTCCCAGTAGCCCCAGATCAGGCGCAGCGTCACCCGCAGCATGGCGGTCGAGGCGGCCTGGGGCGCGGTCAGGGTGAAGTGGATGCGGTTGCTGGTGTCCAGCGTGTGGACGCGGCGCTCGAAGTTCTCCGGTGCTTCGGTCGCCACGGTGCCCACCACGGCGTAAGTGCCGGCGAAGTAATGGTCATCATCCTGCGAGACTGCGCTGCTGACGTCTGGCACGGCAGCCAGCGTGTCATTGCCATAAGCGAAGGGCTGCGGGTTGTAGTCCGCCTCGCCCAAGGTCCAGAGGGCCGTGAATCCCGCGTGGGCCGGGCAGGCGAGGGCAGCGACGACAAGCGTCGTCATCAGCCGCAGAGCGCGGCAGCGTGGGGAGTGGAGGAACCTCATGATGATCGCGGTGACGAATTCTGCTCAGTGTCGCATTTTGCCGCCCTGATTGCAAGGAAGGTGGCGACGCATTCACGTCACCTGTCAGCCGCTCGCACAAAAATACGGATTCCCATCAGAAAGCAGGTAGCCATCCAGCGGCCCTCCGATAAGTCTTGGCAACGTCACCAATACACCCGCAGACAACGACACCATGGGCAAGGAATACAGCATCATCCCCGTCACGGTCCCGCCAGTCGAGACCCCGTTTCGCCGCATCGCCACCGCCATTCCGCACCCGGATTCCGTGCCCATGCTTGAGCGCCTGCGCAAGTATGAGCCGATCTCCATGCGTGGCCAGCCGCCGATCGTCTGGGACAAGGCGGAAGATATTTTTGTGTTCGACAAATATGGCAACCGCTGGCTCGACTGGAGCAGCGGCGTGCTGGTGACCAACGCAGGCCATGGCATGCCGGAAGTGCGTCAGGCCATCATCGACCAAGTGAACAGCGGTCTGCTGCACAACTACGTCTTCCCCAGCGAGGAGCGCGGGGAGCTGGCGGAGAAGCTGGCCAGCGTCGCCCCCGACGGCTTGAAAAAAGTCTTCCTGCTCACCACCGGTAGCGAGGCGACGGAGTGCGCCATCAAGCTCGCCCGCACCCATGGCATCAAGGTCGGCGGCCAGAAGAAGATCGGCATCGTCGGTTTCAGCCGCGGCTTCCACGGGCGCACCCTCGGCAGCCAGCAGGCCGGTGGCATGGCCGGTCAGAAGGCCTGGATCGTCAATGAAGACCCCGCGATTTTGAACGCGCCCTTCCCTGATGGTTACTGGACGGAGGACACCAGCTTCGACAGCTTCCTCCGATGCATCGCCGACCGTGGCATGACGGCGGAAAACATCGCAGGCGTGATGATGGAAAGCTATCAGGGCGTGGGACCCGACTTCGCGCCGGTCGAGTATGTGAAGCAGCTTCGCGCCTGGTGTGACGCGAATGATGTGGTGCTGATCTTTGACGAGGTGCAGGCAGGCTTTGGTCGCACCGGCAAGTTCTGGGCCTTCGAGCACTACGGCGTGAATCCTGACCTCATCTGCTGCGGCAAGGGCATCTCATCCTCGCTGCCGCTCAGCGCCGTCATCGGCCGCGAAGCCATCATGGATCAATACGGCCCCGGCAGCATGACCAGCACACACACGGGCAATCCGGTCTGTTGCGCCGCCGCGATGGCGAGCATCAACAAGATCATTAACGACGATCTTACGGGCAACGCCGCGCGTCTCGAACCCATTCTGTTCGCGGGCTTGAAGGCCATCCAGGCGAAGCATCCCAGCATCATCGGCAACGTCACTGCGGCGGGCCTCGTCGCCGGACTACAGACCGTGAAGGCCGACACGAAAGAGCCGGACCACGACCTCGCGCACCGCATCATCGAACTCTGCTTCCAACGCGGGCTGCTGCTGTTCGCTCCTGTTGGAGCTTGGGGCCAGACTGTGAAGATCAGCCCACCACTGACGATTCCGCAAGCTGCGCTGGAGGAGGGGGTAGTCGTGCTTGCACAAGCGGTGGATGATGCAGTGGCTGAGCAGGCCGTTTAATCCGGCACGACGACTTCGTCTTCGGGGTCCAGCAGAGTATCACCATCGGGGCTGCCGGCGCGTTCGAGGTTGAGGGTGCCGACGGCCTGGCCGCCGCGGACGAGCTTCACCTTGCTAAGCCTGCCGAAGGCGGTCTTGCCACCGGCGAAGGCGATGGCTTTGGACACGGTCAAGCCGGGGCGCATGGGCACGGGGCCGGGCTTGGTGACGGCTCCTGAAACATAGACGACGCGGCCGTCGGTGGCTCCGCTGTCGATGCTGACGGAGACGTTGGGGTGGGTGTAGATTTCTTTGCTCTTGTAAAGGGCGGCGATCTTGCGCTCCAGTTCCGAGGGCTTGACCCCGGCCACGGAGACTTCATTCAAATACAGCAGGCTGATAGTGCCGTTCTCGCTGACGCGATAGGTCTGGCTGATCTGCGCGACTTCATCGGGCGGGATGCCGCTGACCTTGATGCCGATCTGATCGCCAGAGCGCAGCGGGATCTCTTTGTTCTGAGCCTGGGCAAAGGTGCTGCCCAGGATGATGAAGGCAAGGCAGAGATGAAGAATGCGAGTCATGAGCGGGGCAGGGTGAAGGTCAGAAAAGATCGCCGCTGTTGCGGCGGGCACCACCGGGAAGTTGCGCCTGCGGGCTTTCTTTCTTGCGCTTGCGCTTCTCGGGCGCGCCGTTCGGCATGTTGGCTGGGGCGTAGTAAGTGTAGTAGCTGGTGTAGTAGGAATACGAGGAGTCGGAGCTGACATCGACGTTGTTCAAGACGACGCCGAGAACGTTGCCACCGACATTCTCGACCGCTTGCTTCACGCGCAGCAGCATCTGGCGCGGCAGCTTGCGGTGCTGAACGACGATGATGGTCATGTCGGCTTCGTTGGCGAGCACGGAGGCGTCGCTCACGCCGAGGATGGGCGGAGAGTCGATCAGCACGAGGTCGAAGCGGCTTTTCACATCGTCGATCAGGTCGGACATGCGCTGCGAGTTGAGGATGCCTGCGCCATCGGCCGGAAGCACGCCGGAGGGCAGGAAGTAAAGGTTGTCCACGGGCGTCTTGAGCACCACATCCTCCAGCTGCACGTCGGTGGTGAGGTAATTGGTCAGGCCGATGGCGTTGCTGGTTTCAAACAACGTGTGCAGACGCGGGCGGCGCAAGTCGGCGTCGATGAGCAGCACATTGTAACCGCCCTGGGCGCAGACAAAGGCGAGGTTGGTCAGGGTGGTGGACTTGCCTTCACCCGCGCCACCGGAGACGACGGTGATGCAGTTGGCGTTGGCGTTGCGCCGGTTGAATTCGATGTTGGTGCGCAGGATGCGGTAGGCTTCGGCATCGGGCACAAAGCCGCCCATCTGATGCAGCAGGCCGACATTCTGCGGGATGACCGCGAGCACGGGCACGCCAAGAAAGCGTTCCACGTCGTCGAGGCTCTTCACGCTGGTGTCCATGTATTCCAGGGCGAAGGCCAGGCCGACACCGAACATCAAGCCGATGACCGCGCCTAAGGACAGGTTCATCACCACGCGGGGTTTTGCGGGGAAGCCTTCGATCTCCGCACGCTGCCAGATGGAGGCCGGGCTCTTGGTCAGGTCGAGGTTGGCTTCTTCTGACAGCAAGCGTTCGCGCTTCTGGAGCAGCATGCCTTCGAGCTGCTCGACATCGCGCTTTGCCGTCAGGTAGGTGGTGGTGGCGGCCTGCTTGTCGAGCGCTTCATCGCGTTGATCATCGTTGTAGCTGGACAAGGCTTTGAGGCGGTCGGTGGAGGAACCGAGCATGTCGCGCAGGCCTTTGATGTGGCTCTGGGCTTCGGCGATGATGATTTTGCGGTTCTCTTCCAGCTGGGCATCCAGGCTTAGGACGGTCGGGTGCTTGCGACCGAGGCCGCCTTGCAGCGCGCCTTCTTTGGTGATCTGGATTTTTTGATACTCGGGCAGCAGTGTCGCGATGGTTTGGTTCTCCAGCTTCAAAGCCGAGGCACGCTCGATCAGTTCGTCCGGTGTTAGTTTCTCCAGGCGCTCGAGATCCGCTTTGTAGGCGAGGATGTCGGAGTTCAGTTTGTAGAGCTCCTGCTCGCGGGTGAAGGCCATGCTGGTCTCCGGTGTGCTGACCTCGGTGCCGGGCATCCGCGCCTGCGCGCCGCCGGTGATGTATTCGCCGACGATGCCTGCGTCCTTCTTAGCCTGCTGCATCTTGGTGCGGGCGACGAGGGCCTGCTTTTCAATCTCCGCCGTCTGTTTCTTCAAGACGGTGAGCGCGGCCTCTTTCTGCGTGCGCTCCATCTGGATGCGCTTCTTCATGTAACTGTCGGCCACGGCGTTGGCGACATCTGCGGCGAGCTTGGGATCTTCATCGAAGAACTCGATCACCACAAAGTCGGACTTGATGCTGGGCTGCGGCTCCAGATTGGCCATCAAGCGGCCCAGCGCTTCACGACGTCCAGGGAGGTTCCACTTCTTCGCCAAGTCCAGCTCTTCGACCACTGGATAGAGCGTCTCGGACATGGTCAGCGTTTCAAACTCGGTCTTGCTAAAGGTCTCGCTGAATGCGGCCGGGTCGTTGGAAGAGGAGAGCGGATCGAGCCTCACCTTGTCGGCCTGGCGCTCGATCTTCATCTTCACCTGGCCACGATACTTGCGCGGCATGATGTAGGTGATGATGGCGGCAACGGCGAAGACCAGGACGAAGGACAGCAGGATGGGGCCGAGGCGGTTCTTGACGACCTGCCACGAATCAAGGGCGTGGCGCTGCATTTCCAGACTGGAGTCGTTCATGGCGTAGGGTTGAGGGCTTGAAGGTCAGGAGAAGTTAGGAATTGAAGCGCAAAAAGCGGCCCCTGGGCGATGAAGGCCGCAGGGGCGGGCGGGGAAGTTAGAAGCTGGCGCTCAGGCCAAGCGAGATGCGGTTGCGGTCATACTCGCGCAGTGCGTCGTCCGAGGTGAGCAAGGTGTAGCTGTAGTTCGCGTCCATGCTGACATTCTCCCACAAGCGGTAGCCAAGGCCAGCGGTGGCGCTCAGCTCGTGCTCGTTCACATCCGGGGCCAGCCCCACGCCGTCAAACGTGCTGTAGGCGTAGTTCAAACCGCCATTGACGGCGAGACGCTTGGTGACTTGATTAGTTGCGTTCGCTCCCACGCGGTAGGTGTAGCGGGAGCCGTAGTTGCCGATTTCGGAGCCGTCGAAGCCCACGGAACTGAAGACATTGAGTGTGGTTTTCTCGCTGGTGGCGTGGCTGAGCGTGGCCTCGAAGTAGGGCGCGATCTCGTCGCTGCGCTCTGATTCATACATTTCAGCGCCCGCGCGGAAGGAACCGTTGGTGCGCTCGTTCCACGCCTTGTCAAGACCGGCCAGCACAAAGTGCGAGCTGGAGTCGTTGGATGCCTTATCATAGGCAATCTTGCGGTAGCGATACTCGCCCACCACTTTCAGTGTCTGCGACCAAGCCCAGGCGAACTGCTGGGAGACAGTGTGAGAGAAGCGGTCTTCGGAGGCAGCGATGGCGTCGTCGTCATACTTGATGCCGTCCACCGTGTAGGAGGTGGTGGTGCTGAAGCGCTCCGACCAAGCGTAGCTCACAGCGAAATTGTTGTAACCATAGAAATACTGGCCGTTGCGCAGAGCGGTGGAGGCTCCGGTGCCAAAGTTAGGTTCCACTTCATACGCGAGGTAGAAGTTGTGCATCAGCTTTAGGCGTTCCGAGAACGAGTGGGCGATGTTGAAAGTGACCCGGGCGCTGTAGTCGGATTGATCGCTGCGGTTGGTGTCGTCCAGATAGTAAACGGTGCTGAGATCAAGGCCCAGGTTCCAAGGCGTGACTTGGTCATTGTCTTGGAAAGCCGCGCCAACGCCGCCTTGAATGAAGAAGGAATCAATGTCGCCAGCGCCTTCGGTTTTGTAGTCGAGGCTGTCGTAGCCGCCGCTGGCTCCCACCGTGAAGGTCATGGGCGAGGGATCCGCAAACTCGGCCTTGTTGTTTTGCAAAGAGAGCAGGCCTTGCTGCGCCGAGGCCAGCGGGGCGGCGGCCAGGAACATTGCCGCGAGGGCTGAAAAGTTAAGGCGCGTTTTCATTTCGGGAATGATAAGGATTTGTCGGTGTGGGAGTCCGGGGAATGAAGCTCGTCAGAAAACGACTAATGGTCGTCAGGGCAGGAGCAGGAGGGCGACATGTGCTGCGGCTTGCACTTGCGAGGTTTGCCCTCATTCTCCGGCTCCTCAGGCTCGGGCTCGCTAGTCGTGACAAAGCCGCCCACAGCAGGTGCCATCAGGTAGACACCGCGAATGCTGGCAGCCCCGGAATACTCTGATCCACCGGTCTTGGGTTCCTCAACCGTCACGGGCTGGACGCTTTTGGCGTCTTTACCGGAGGAAGTCGTGGTCACTGAGGCAGTGGTCAGCTCATCGGTGGCTCCTGGGCTTGCGGCGTTGGCGCACTCCATGATGACGGGTGTCATCTTGGGAGCAACGGCCACGGCGGTGGCCACGATCTGCTTCACCATCGGAACGTCGGCCTTGCTGGCGGTGATCGCGGCCTTGATGATCTCGCAGGCGCAAGACTCATTGATAACAAGGGCGTCCTCAACAATCATCAGCACTTTGGAAGGCTCCTTGGTGACGGATTCGTCCACATCCTGGGCGATTTTGCTGCATTTGGGAGCAGGCTCCGCACCACAGACCAGCGTGGTCATGGCCATCAACAGCCCAAGCGGGCGCAGAAGGAATGGGGTGCTCATGTTGTCGAATCTTTGGAATTTTCTGTGTCTGGAGCGGGTAGCGGGAATCGAACCCGCGTGGCCAGCTTGGAAGGCTGGCGCTTTACCATTAAGCTATACCCGCAATTAAACTTATATTAACACAGAGAAATGATTCGTGGCAACAGGATTTCTGAATTTCTATAATTTTCGTGATTTGCCAAGTCCAACTGACCTTTTGGTAACGAGAGTTAATTCGCGACCAAAACTGCCAACTGATCTTAACGAGCTGCGATGATTAACGAGCATTTGGCTCCGGGCAAGCTGCAGGTTGGAGATTTTGCTTTGAGACAGGCCGGAGCGCAAAAACTGCGCGCAGGAAGTGCTTCCCGTCCTTCCCTGGGGCTGGTAGCCTAGGCGAGTCGCGCGTTATGAATCGATCTTTAATCCTCCGGCTGGGTTGGGTAGGGCTTGGGCTGCTGGTCATTCTTTGGCTGGCTGTGGAAATTCCGAAGCTCGAGATTGGAACGCTCTTTGCCGTGGTGCTGGTCGGCGGGTGTTTGTTGGGCGTTCTCGCTGTGAGGTTCATCCTGCCCAGGATTGGCGATGCGGTGGGCGCTTTCTTTTATTCGTCAGGTGAGATCGCAGGACCGGAGTCATCGTCAAAGGCCGCTGCGAGGATGGCCCAAGGTGACTTCACCGGTGCGATTGCTGAGTTTGAAACAATGCTCGCCAGCAATCCCGGGGACACCCTGGCCATCTCTGAGATTGCGAAGCTGCTTGCGGAGAAGCTCGATGATCCGCAGAAGGCGGCTGCGTTTCTGGAGACCCAAATCTCCAGCCGGTCCTGGAGTGAGGAGGACGGCGCGTTTTTGTTGTTTCGCCTCGCGGACGTGCATGAGCAAGCTCTCCATGATTTCGATGGTGCCTTGGAAGTTCTCGGACGGGTGATCTCCCAGTTTCCAAACACGCGGCACAGCGCGAACGCGCATCATCGCGTCCATGAAATCCAACAGGCGCGGTCACAGGCGATGAACCATCAACGCCCTTCAAGCAAAGGCGATGCGTGATCCGTGTCTCTGGCTGGGACCTGGGGCGGCCCGCAATCCGCTGGCCCTGGTGGCGCTGGCCGCCGTTGCTGGCATTGGCCTCGTCGAACTGGGCTGGGGGGCTTGGATCACGATTCCGGCCTGGCTCGCGCTGGTCTGGACCTTGCTCCGCCCGGCCTTCTGGCGACTGCTGCTGGCCGCAGGCTTGGTCTATGGCGCGGTGCATCAGGTCGGCCTGCGAGAGACCACGCGTCATCCTTTGCGGGAGCTTTTGCAGCCGGGGCAGCGCATCACCGCCGTGGTGCGCGGGGAGTTTCAGCGCGTGGCCTTGAACGAGGATGACGAACCTGGCCGTCGGCAGGCTGTCTTGCTGGCCACGGAGGTCCGTCTTCCCACGCGGCGCGTGCGCATCTCCGGCGTGACTGGTTTGCGCGTGTGGATGGATCCTTCTTTAGCACCGCTGTCGGGCGGTGTTTACGAACTCAGGGGCTCCCTGTCCCTGGTGCAACGGCCCTGGAATCCTGCCTTGTTCGATCCGGTGCAGACGGCTTTGAGACAGGGCATCGTGGGCGAGTTCAGTCCGCAGCACTGCCTGGTGATCGAGCCCCGGTTCAGTCTGCGCCTCAAGCTGCTGCGTTTGGCGGCGGACTGCCGTCAGTGGATCGCTGGCCAGCTGGCTCTGGGGATTGAGGATGCGGAAATGCCGCGCACTTTGGTGACGACCATGGCGCTGGGCACGGCCGAATCCGACGTCACGGGCATGGAGGAGCCGTTTCGCAACAGTGGCACGCTGCATGTCTTCGCGGTGAGCGGGCTTCACGTGGGCCTGCTGGCCGCGATTGGCTGGACGTTTCTCCGCTGCACCGGACTGCGAAGAGGCCGGGCGACGGCGGTGCTGATTCCGCTGCTTTTTGGTTATGCCTTCATCACCGGCTGGGTGCCCTCGGCCGCGCGTGCGGCATTCATGGCGGCCATTCTGCTGGCCGGACCTCTGCTGGACCGCCAGTCGCGATTGCTCAACAGCCTGGGCGCGGCGGCCTTGATTTTGCTGGCCTGTGATTCGCTGCAGCTGTTCCAGGTTGGCTTTCAACTGTCGTTTGGCGTGCTGGCCGCGATTGGGATCGGTGCACGCTGGCTGTCGCGGCCTATCGCACCGCTGACCGAGCTGGATCCATTTTTGCCGCCGGCGCTGGCGAACTGGCGGCAGAATCTTTCCGTGAACATCCGGCGCCACTGCGCGTCTCTGCTCACCACTTCCGCCGCTGCCTGGATCGGCAGCGCCCCGCTCATGATTCATCACTTCCACACGTGCACGCCGGTGTCGGTGCTGGCGAATGGCTTGCTGGTGCCGCTGTCTTTTCTTTCGCTGCTGACGGTTGCCTTGAGCCTGGTGGCGGCGCTCTTTCAAATGACGTGGATCCAAGTCTGCTTGAACCACACGAACTGGCTGTGGGCGCATTTGATGATGGCCTCCGCCTCTGCTTTTTCCGCGCTGCCGGGCGGGCACTTTCCGCTGTCGCCCTCCTGTTTGAGCCCGGCGCCTGTGGCCACGCTCAGTGTGCTGTCGATGCCTCCAGGCGAGGGCTGCCAGGTGCTGAGCACGGCCGGGCAAACCTGGCTGCTCGACTGCGGAGGTGTCCAGCATCACCGGCGCAACATCCTTCCTTTCCTGCGCCGCGAAGATGTGGCAAGGATCGACGCCCTGGTGCTCAGCCACGCGGATGCGGATCATGCAGGCGCGGCCGTGAAGTTGTTGGAGTCCTGGGGCTCTCCTCGTGTGCTCGCTAGCGCGCATGAGCCGTGGCGGCTGGATTCCCGGGCGACCGCGCTGTGGCAGCTGCACGGCGCGCTGGCCGGTTGCGGGCGTGGCATGGAGTCCCTCGGCGCAGGGGATCGGCGGCAGCTTGGACAGGTCAGCATGCAGGTGCTTTACCCCACGGACGAGGACAAGCACGACAAGGCCGATGACCGGGCGCTGGTCGCGCGGTTTGACTGCGAAGGCTTCCGTGTGCTGTGGTGCAATGACGTGGGGTTTGCGGCCGAGAAGGCCTTGCTGGAGCGCTGGCCGGCTGCGGAACTGCGCTGCCATGTGCTGCTGCGCAACCAGCACGCGTCGGACTGGAGCGTGCTGCCAGAATTCCTGAGCGCTGCGCAACCGCAGGCAGTGGTCACCTCGAACTCGCCAGCGATCGCGGCGGAACGACTGCCGGCGCATCTCACCACGTGGTGCCGGCGGCAGGGCGTGCATCTGTTTGATCAAAGCGTCTGCGGCATGGTGCGGATCGTCATTGAACCAGATGAATTGCGGCTTTCTGCCTGGCTCACGGATGAAAGTTTGACACTCCGGCGCTAAAGAAGCCGCCGTGCTGCTGAAATGAAAGCCCTTCTGTCTCTTCTCCGTGCTGTGCCCCGGCCCCTGCGCTCGCTGCTGCTGGCAGGTGCGTTTTGGGCATTGGGCTATCATGCCGTGCCTCGTTGCGTGCCCTTGCCCGCTTCGCTGTTGAAGCCCGCAAACTCAGGGCGCGTGTATCTCGCCAGCGATGGCGCGCCGCTGCGGCATTTGCTCAATGAAACTGGCCAGCGTGCCAGCGACGAAGTGACGATGGCCGAAGTGCCTGCGATGCTCCGATTAGCGACACTGGCGGCCGAGGACAAGCGCTTCTTCAAACACGGCGGCATCGATTTTCTGGCCACCGCGCGCGCCGTGGTGGAGAACGTCAAATCCGGACGTGTGGTGTCGGGCGCGTCGACGATCACCCAGCAGCTGGTCAAGATCTCGCGCGGTCCGCAGCCGCGCTCCTGGCGCGCCAAGGTCATGGAGGCGCTGCAGGCCCGGCATCTGGAGCAGGTGTGGACCAAAGATCAGATCCTTGGCGCTTATCTGACCCGTGTCTCTTATGGCAACCTGTTCACGGGTTGTCGCGTGGCATCCCAGGGCTACTTTCTCAAGCCGCTGAGGGATCTGACGCCGGCAGAGGCCGCGTTTTTGGCCGGTCTTCCGCAGGCACCGGGGCGGTTGAACCCTTTTCGCAATATGGCACCTGCCATCAAGCGACAGCAATGGGTGCTCTCGCGAATGCAGCAGGCGGGCTGGTTGACCGACGAGGACTATGATTTGGCCACGGCCGAGCGTTTGCGCCTAGCCGGTTTTCATGGCGGCTTCATCGCGCCCCATGCCGTGGGCTTGATCGAATCAAGACTTGGGAGCGATGCGGCGGATGGCGTGGTGAAGACCACCATCGACAGCGGTTTGCAGCAGCAGGTCGAGCGCGTCATCGGCAGGCGACTGGAATCGCTGCGCGCCAAGCATGTGAACCATGCGGCGGTGGTTGTCATCGAGAACGCCACTGGCGCGGTGCGCGCGCTGGCTGGCTCGCGCGACTACTTCGCTGCGGATGGCGGCCAGATCAATGGCGCATGGACGCCGCGCTCGCCGGGCTCGGCCTTGAAGCCCTTCACCTATGCCAGGGCCTTTGAGCGCGGGCTCACGCCAGCGTCGATCATTCCCGATCTGCCGGTCGAGTTCCAGACCAGCACCGGCCTCTACCGGCCTGAGAACTATGACTTGAAAAGCTACGGGCCGATGACCTGCCGACAGGCGCTGGGCAATTCGCTCAACATTTCGGCCGTGCGGGTGCTGCAGGATCTCGGCGGTGCGAAGGTCCTGCAAGACCTGCTGCAAAAGCTGGGCGTGAGCACCCTGACCGAGGATGCCGAACACTACGGACTGGGGCTGACGATCGGCAACGCACCGGTGCGCTTGCTCGAGCTGACCAATGCCTATGCCACGCTCGCCAGGCTGGGGGAGCAGCGGTCCTGGACTTTGCTAGCTAACAACCCATCTACAGACGCGGAGCGTGTGCTGGATCGCGATGCCTGCTGGTGGGTGGCGGATATTTTGAGCGACAACCAAGCCCGGGTGCTGACCTTTGGTCCTCGTTCACCACTGCGCCTGCCTTTCCGCGTGGCGGTAAAGACCGGCACGAGCACGAACTACCGCGACAACTGGACGCTGGGCTACACCCCAGAGTTCACTGTCGGTGTCTGGGCCGGGAACTTTGAGGGGCAGCCGATGGATGATGTGAGTGGTGTCACCGGAGCCGCGCCGATTTTGCGGGATGTCTTCCACTGGCTGCATGAGCGGCAGGCGCTGACCTGGTATGAGCGGCCAACATCGTTGGTGAGCGTCCGCATCGATCCGCGCAATGGCAAGCTGGTGGGGCCGCAAAGCCCAGTAGTGCGCCAGAGCTATTCGGAGTGGTTGCCTGCTAGCCGCCTGCCAGCGGTGGCGACGGCGGCTGATTACGAGGCCAAATCAGGACGCGCGTGGCTGCCGCCGATCTACAAGGATTGGGTGCGGAGCAAGGACAACTGGCTTGCCAGCCTGGTGGCCTGTGCCGAGGTGGAGCGCGAGACGGCCTTTCACATTGCCCAGCCGGCCGACGGTCTGATCATCCGGCTTGATCCTGATTTGCCGAAGGACCAGAGGCTGGTGTTGCAGGCGGTGCCTGATGACAAAGTAGCCTGGCACAGCGCAACGCTGTCCATTCAGCGTAAAGGATCGCAGACCACGGCCTTGCTGCAACCAGGAGAGCACTCCATTGAAGCCCGCCGCCACGGGGAAAAAGCACGCGTGCGTATCACGGTCACGCGTTGACCGCCGTGTGTCAGACGTGGGTGAGCACGTCCTGGGTCGTGACCGCCGTGTAGATGGCCTCGCTGAGTTCGCCTGCCTCGTAGGGCTTGGGCAGGATGGCGAAGAAGCCTTTGTCCAGGAAGGTGCGCTGCACATCATCCGTGACACTGCCGCTGGAAACGATGATGCGCGCGCCAGGGTCAAACTTCCAGATGGCGCGGGAGGCTTCCAGGCCTTCCATGCCGCCTTTCAGCGTGAGGTCCATGAGCACCACATCCAGAGGCTGGTGTGTGCGCGACATTTGCTCGTAGGTCCGCACGGCGGTTTCGCCATTGGCACACTCATACACTTGGTAGCCGCAGCGCTTCAAGATCGAGGCTGCGACACGGCGGATATGCACCTCATCATCCACAATCATGACCTTACCGCTGCCTGGGCGCAGGGTGAGGCTCTTGGAGACCGGCTTCACAGGCATCGGCATCGATGCGACGGCCTGATCATCCATGGCTGGCAGGTAGACCCGGAACTCCGTGCCCACGCGCAAGGTGGAATCCACGCGGATCGTGCCATGATGCTCGTCGACGAAACGCTTGCAGGTGGTCAGGCCGATGCCGTTGCCATCCGCCTTCGTTGTGAAGCTTTCCTGAAACAAGCGGCGCAGATTTTCTGGAGCAATACCGCAGCCGCGGTCGCGCACGGTGATCTCCACATACATGCCGGGGCGCAAGTTGGAGTCTTGGCCCAGCCGGACCTCCGTGTTGCGCGCCTCCACGTCCATGTAACCGCCAGTGGGCATGGCTTGTATGCCATTGAGCACCAGGTTTTGCATCACCTGCGTGATTCGGATCGGGTCCGCCAGCGTGCGTTTGAGGTCTTCGGCGATCTTCATCCGCACCTGCACATTCGAACCGGCCTGGGCCAGCTTGACGGTGTCTTGAATAATCTCCCCAAGGTCAGTTGGCTGCTTGGTGGAGTGCTTGGCCTTCGCCGTTTTCACCACTTGTGAAGTGAACTGCTTGGCACGGCGCACGGCCGCCAGCACGCTGTCCAGCGTCTGGCCCAGCTCCGATTGCGGGTCGATCTGAGGCAGCACCAAGGACAGCTGGGCGGTGATTGGGCCGAGCAAATTGTTCACGTCATGCGCTATGCCTTGGGCCATCGCGGCAAGGTTCTCGGTGCGCAGGCGGTCGGTTTGCGTATCCAAATCCTCACGCTTCGGCTGCTGCGACGTAGGCACTGATTGGGCGTTGAACTCATTGGGCACCGGCTGCACCAGAATGGTGAAGTTCATCAGCCGCTTCATGCTGTCATGCAAGGCTTTCACCCGGCAGTTGCAGAGCCGCGAGCCGCGGCTGTAAAATGTCTGGATCTGCGCCTGGCACTCCGCGCCACCGCCTTCCGAGGCATCTTTCAAGGCACCCAGCATGGCCACAACATCGCGCTCGCTGGTGAACAGGTCGGCCAAGTGCAGCCCGCGTAGGCCTTTGCCAGGCTCCACACCCACCAGGCAGGCGATCGGCACGTTGCTATACAAGACGCGCGGACCTGTGCCCTCCAAGGGACCAACATCCAGCATGATCACTCCCTCGGTGACCTGGTCCAACGCCACCCGCAGATAATGATTAGCCAGCTTGAGCTGGTCCACCTCACTTTGAGAAAAGCCGGGCGGTTGGGCGGACAAGGGACCAGAAGGAGGGCTCATGGTAGGGAGGAATGGCAATTCTTTTAACAAAGGGCAGTTGTTAATCAAACTTTAATTTCTGCTAAGCATGATATTTTTGCGTCCCAAATTTGCAAATTCTAAATCTCCACACTCACCGGAGCCAGTCAGAGCCGCTGAAGTGCCGAAAAACCTTTGTAAAAACGACTTGCCGAATGCATTCGAGAAACTAGGATGCGCGCCCCTATGTCCAAGAAACCAGGCCTAGCCAAAACTAGAAAAGCAGTCTCCAAGCGCTTCAAGGTGACCGGTTCCGGCAAGGTGATCCGCCGCCGTCAAGGCAAGCGTCACCTTCTCCAGAGCAAGAACCGCAAGCGCAAGCGCAGCCTCGGCAAAGGCGTCCTCGTGGCGCATGTCGACGTGCCGGCGATCATGGAGAACCTGCCCTTCCATTGATCCCGTTTCGCATTCATGCGGAACACCGATGCCTCCACCTGATCTGTCTCTGACAGATCTTCGATCCGGTGAGGTGGAGCATCGTTACCTTAACAACAGCCGGTCACTGATAAAGATAACATGCCAAGAGCCACTAACTCTCCCGCCAGCCGCCAGCGCCGCAAGCGCGTGCTCAAGCAGGCCAAGGGCTTTCGCGGTTTCCGTTCCACGCATTTCCGTTATGCGAAGGACGCGGTCCGCAAAGCCATGCAATACGCGTTTGCTCACCGCAGACTGCGTCGTCGCAGCTTCCGCACCCTTTGGATTCAGCGTATCAACGCTGCCTGCCGTCCCCTGGGCCTCTCCTACAGCCGCCTGACCGAAGGTCTGAAAGCCGCGCATATTGAGATTGACCGCAAGGTCCTCTCCGACCTCGCTATTCGCGATGCCGCTGCGTTTGCCTCGATCGTCACAAAAGCCAAAGCCGCTCTCGAACAGAAAGCGCAGGCTGCGAAGTCCTAAGCGAATCATCACAACCTTTCCGAAACAGCCGGGACCGCGAGGTTCCGGCTGTTTTGCGTTGGGGTTCACTCATCGTCTCCCGCACAGCATGAGCCACGCTCGCTGTAGCATGCTGCGCAAAGGCACAATTCATCCAGGGTGACAGCATCCATGGCCCCGCAAAATTGACAGACATTCGTGGGCGCAGGTGGCGTTGTTTGTTCATCCTTCATCCCTATGATCTTCCGCCCGCTGCTCTGCTTTGCAATTTTCCCGTGTCTGCTCCTTCCAGCACAGTCAGTGGACCAACTCTTCCCAACGCCCCCCAACATCAAGGGTTTGCAGGTGCAGATGAACGACGATGCTTTGAAGCTCGGCATCCATCACGCAGGCATCAATGTCAGCCTGGGTGCTCTCATGGATTTGGAGATGAAACCCGGCAATCTGCGCTGGACCTGCGAAGGGCAGGAGTTCAGCTTCAACGCGAACTATGCCGCTGCCTTGGACAAGCAGATCAAACCCCTGGCGGATGCTGGCATCGTTGTCTACGCCATCCTGCTTGCTTATCCCTCCAAGCAACCCGCAAAGGACAAGGTGCTGGTCCATCCGAACGCACGAGCTGATGGCAAATACAACATCGCGGCCTTCAACACGGTTACCCCTGAAGGCACACGCTGGTATCGTGCGGTGACTGAGTTCCTCGCGCATCGCTGGCAAGGCAAGGTCTGGGGCTGGATTGTGGGCAATGAAGTCAACTCGCACTGGCTCTGGTATAACATGGGCCTGGCCAGCATGGAACAAGTCGCGAGCGAGCATGAGAAGGCTGTGCGCATCGCGCATGAATCCGTGACAAAGGCCATGAAGAACGCGCGAGTATATGTCAGCTTCGATCATCACTGGCGTGCTAGCATGGGCGGTATCAGCCCACAAGAAGCGACGCCAGGGCGTGACTTCCTGGATGCCTTTGCACGCATCGCGAAAGAGCGGGGCAACTTCCCCTGGAACGTGGCGCATCATCCTTATCCTGAAGATCTGGGCAATCCGCGTGTGTGGGCGGACAAGACCGTGACCTTTGACGACAACACCAACAAGGTCACCTTCAAGAACCTGGAGGTCCTGTGCCAACACCTCGAAAAGCCCGATTTGCTTTATCAAGATAAGCCACGTCGCATCATCCTCAGCGAGCAAGGCTTTCATACACTGCTCACACCAGAAGGTGAGAAGCTACAGGCCGCCGCGTATGCCTATGCTTGGGAGAAGTGCCTGCGTCTGCCCTTGATCGACGCCTTCATCTACCATCGCCATGTCGATCATGCGCATGAAGGCGGACTACGGCTCGGCTTGTGGCGCAATGCGCCCAACTCCGTCGCAGATCCTCACAGCACCAAGATGATCTATGACTTGTTCATCAAGGCAGGCACTCCCGCGTGGGAAGAAGCGGCGAAGTTCGCGTTGCCCGTCGCCGGGCTGAAATCATGGGCGGAGCTCGGGGACTGAGGCCCCTTTGCCATGCAATGGGCGAGGCGTTCTTGGTCCCCGCATTATGCAATGATGCTCTTCATGACGTGCCCATGCACATCGGTTAGCCGCACGTTTCTGCCGCTGTAAAGATAAGTCAGTGATTCGTGATCGATGCCCATCAAGTAAAGCACCGTGGCCCAGAGGTCATAGACGGTGCTGACTTGATCGACAGCCTTGTAGCCGAACTCATCCGTCTCACCATAGGTCATGCCGCCTTTCATGCCGCCACCAGCCATCCAGATGCTGAAGCCATACGGGTTGTGATCGCGTCCATCGGTGCCTTGCGCAAACGGCGTGCGACCGAACTCGCCGGCCCAGATGACCAATGTGCTGTCGAGCAGACCGCGTGCTTTCAAATCCTTGATCAGCGCGGCAATCGGCTGATCGACCTGGTGCGCCATCTTGCCATGACCCTTGATCAAATCGCCATGCTGATCCCAGGGATTTGCGGCCTGTCCGCCGCCGATGTTTTGCGCCAAGCAACTGAGTTCCACAAACCGCACCCCACGCTCCACAAGCCGACGTGCCAGCAAGCATTGCTTCGCATACGCAGTGCGCGAGGAATCAGGACCGTCCATGCCATAGAGCTTCTTGGTGGCTTCGGACTCGCCACTGATGTCGCACAACTCCGGCACCGCAGACTGCATCCGCCACGCCATCTCGTAGTTCTGGATCGCGGCTTCGACCTGTGAGTTCGCTGCGATCTCACCCATGAAGCGCTGGTCCATCGAACTGATGAAATCCAGGCGCTGACGCTGCACGTTGGCAGGCTCGCGCGGCTGAATGTTCCGCACGGGCTCTGTGGCATCCACCTTGATGATCGAGGCCTGATGCTGCGCAGGCAGGAAGCCATTGCCAAACACGCCAACACCGCCATGCGGCACCGTCGCACTGCCTGATTGCAGCACGACATACCCAGGCAGATCTTGCGACTCCGTGCCCAGGCCATAGCTGGTCCACGCACCCGCGCTCGGGTAGCCAAGGAAAGGGAAGCCGGAGTGCAAGAAGAAGTTGCCCTGCGCGTGCTCGCTGAACTTCGCCGTCATGCTGCGGATGACGCATAACTCATCCGCCACGCTGCCCATGTAGGGGAACAGATCGCTCACCGGCAAACCGCTCTGGCCATAGTTTTTGAAGCCCCAATGTGAGGGCTGCATCACGCCGTTGTTGTTGAACTGCGTGCGCGCGGCGGCGAAAGGCGGTGGCTGTCCCGCATACTTGGCGATGTTCGGTTTCGGATCGAAGGAGTCCACATGCGAGACTCCGCCGCTCATGAAGCAGAAGATCACGTTTCGCGCCTTGGGCGTGAACTTCTTCGCTTTCAGCGTGGGGATCGCACCCTGGGACTGCTCGGCCATCAAGCCCGCCAGTGCAGCGAGACCGAAGCCATTGGAGGCACGGGATAAAAGGTGACGGCGGGTGATCATGGCATGTGAAGCATTCATTTGAGATACACAAACTCCTTCAAGTTGATAAGTGACAGCGCAAGGCTTTCCCAGCCGGCCATTTCGGGGGATAGTTGCTCCACTCGCGCCTTCACTTCATGGGCTTGCTCAACGACCTTTGCATACTCGCCTTGCCACTCTTTGAGCGCTTGGCGTTGTGGTTCTGGAAGAGCGGCTAGGACATCGCGGTCATTGATCACGGAGGACTCCAGTAGGCGCGAGGCTGCGAGTTCTTTGTCTGATAGCGCACGATCATACAGTCGTGCTCTCAGGATGCGGCCACGCA
>Ga0164295_10000201_pt1 | contig 50312 bp, 51 predicted proteins | sample GEODES006metaG_FD_111798 | JGI IMG/M metagenome (GOLD analysis project Ga0164295, IMG submission 111798) | Oligotrophic lake water microbial communities from Sparkling Lake, Wisconsin, USA - GEODES006 metaG | ecosystem: Environmental > Aquatic > Freshwater > Lake | place: USA: Sparkling Lake...
AAAGGTACGTTCCGTTCTCCCAAAGGTACGTTCCGTTCTCCCAAAGGTACGTTCCGTTCTCCCAAAGGTACGTTCCGTTCTATATCATTGTGTTGAAATTTAGAATATTCGTCGAACATCACCGATTTTCCATCACCCTCGACAATTCCCGGATTATTATATGACGCATCATCTACTGGAAGATATATGCTGCTCATATCTACCAGAGGATATATGCTGCTCATATCTACCGGAGGATATATGCTTCTCATATCTACCAGAGGATATATGCTGCTCATATCTACCGTAATACTATTGTTTGAATTTTCAGATGTTATTGACGACGACGACATCTATATAAGTTGTAATGCGACGAATTCTCGCTAAATATATAATATGTTTCGGTCGTCCAGCGCATTAACAACCGTCCATAATACGGTTTTCTCCAGAAATATAAACTTGAATCTCCAGAATGGCGACTCTTCCAATCAATTAATCGTTGCCATGTATAGAAAATTGGCAGCGGTCGTGTATACGATTAATACATTGATGAAGGAATATTCGAAGGGTAATTTTTATGCAGTGGCGAATATTCTGACAGAGGCGACTTACAAAAAACTGTCTATTAATCTTGCGAGACTGGCAGTCCCATCAAATAAATACCATGATTACGAAACGATTCGAATGTCGAGTACATCTTCTTTAGGAGGACTTTATCAATCGATTTTGCAGTATTCCGAATTAGTAGATACAAAGAACAAGTTGGAAATTTCGAAGGAGCACGAATCTATATTGTACGACAGAGTAAAATTGCAGGAGTTTATAAACAAATTGAATCAAAACAAACGTCTTTTCCCCGATAGTAATGTGACGGTAAAAAAAGCAACACTAAAACCGGAGTACGCGGAATATATAAAACACTACGGGTTTCCAGAAGGTGCCGTGTTTGACCCAGATAAACTCGCGTTCATTCTTCAACTTCTGGGTATGACGAACGCCTAGACGCGAAATAATGGATTGAATGAAGTGAATACATACTATTATTCATTTCATTTATACAAAAACATACGACCTAGACGTTTAAGCAGACTCGTCATCAGCAACCTCCGTGTTGGCGGGGGAAGCAACGATCTTCAGGCGAATCTCGTAACTGCGGGATTCGATCGCGCCGACGCCAGTGAGTTCCTCCTGACCATCCGCAGCAGCGATGGTAACTTTGAAACTGATGGAGTCATCGACCTGGAAAGGAAGTGATTGCTTTTCATCACTGGCGTTGATTCCGGCGAAACGAGTGATGGCACTCTGTGTCATCTGCTGAAGAAGAACGCGGCAAAGATTCTCAGAAGTCGCGTTGCTGTTGTCCATGTATTTAGCACCAGCACCACCTTTGATATCAGCATGGGAACCAGACGGGCCGACCTTGGCAATCTTCTCCTTGATGTCGAACCAGGTGTTTCCTGAGGCAGTGCTGCCGCAGATAAGACGCAGATTCTCGAGCAACTCTGCTTCGTTGTTGAACAGATCGACACCGTAGTGTGTGTTGAACAACTTCTTGGCAAGGTAACGAACGAAATCGTGAGCAACAAGCATCTTGTTGGATTCCAAAGGACCCGCACTGTTGCTAGTGGCGATGGGGTCTCTGGCATCAGGAGCATCCAACATCGCGTTAGCAGGGTTCAACTCGGGCCACGCAGCAGGATCAACGTAGTACTTAAGATCGGTGGTTTCCTCGTTGGTAATATCATTGGAATCAGACTGGTACTTGAAGCAGTCCTTGATATCATCAAGCGCCACTTCAAAGATGGCAACAGCAGACACATCGAGGGTAGGGATCGTGCTGGTCTGGACATCAGCAGCAACACCCATTTGCACAGAAGACTCTAAGTCGGTAAGAACGAAGTGGACGGACATCTCTTGGTATATACTACTAAAACAAGATTCAAAGTACAAAAATTATAACTGTACTCAGAACGCATTTTTCTTAGATTTTTTCGAATTTTAGTGGATACGATTTCGACCGGTTGCATCAAAAATACCATTTACCATATACGAGGGGGTATGCATGGTTGATAAGGAATTCCAGACGTGAAACAATTCATAATTTAGATATTTTTATCAACATTTGCCCTGTTATGATAATATGGTGTCATTTCGAATATAATTGTTCGATTTCGAGCATGAAGGAAAAATCGTTCCCTTCCAAGTTCACCGGGTCGCCGTATTTGTCTATGAGACGTATGTGGAGTTTCTCCAGTCGAATCGGTCCGAAATATTCGCGAGTTTTGAATAGCAAATTACCGCCGTCCATTGTCACAATCGTATTCATTCCACTTGTTACGGTAATCCGCCCCATAATATTGTTTCCTAAGTAGGCATCGTTGACCGTTTTGGAGAAGAATGTATTTGCGGTGGAATTGCGATTGAAGTCGTCGATTTCCAAGAAAATGTAATTTTGCACGGAACTTCCGTAACTCGATTCGCTTTCTAAATACCAGTTATACACATGTTGATTGTATTCCTCTATATCGATGATTGTTTTCGGGTTTTCTTCTTTGTACGCGACGGTATATGATGGGAGTTTAAATCCCATCATCCATCCTGCACATTTGTATAATGGTTTGGATGGGATGGCAAAGTCGACTGTAAAATAAAAACTGGTGTTCAATATCGGGTCTATTATATAAGTATTTCGAGTATCATCGCCGACTTGTTTTGTGCGAAACAAACACCTTGCGTTAATTTCATTGACATCGAAATAGATATACTCGAGTCCGTTTCGCATATTTGAAAATATGTTATTTATACTCGATGCTAATAAATCCGACCTGTAATTACCGTCGGGAATCGTAATTGTATTTGTCATAACCTCTGGATACGGATCGTTCACATCTATTGGCGTAGGGCAATTGTAAATGGTTACGACGAATGTGTTGCTCTTGTTTTCCGTTGAAAACACGTACCACGAATTGGGGAATTCGATGGAAGATATTTTTAGAGAGGTCACTTTGTTGATCGGGTCGGGGAGTGTGTAAGTGAAATCGGTCGATTTTGTCGTTTGGTAGTTTTTTCTAAAGAGAGAGTCGATGGAGAGGACCCGTTTTGTTGTTTTGCGGTCAATCCGGTCATCCGTACTTGGTCGCAAAAAGTGTCCATTTCCCACATTTTGTACACTTCTCGCGTTCCTCAAATCCATGGACATTTATTGGTATGTTATATCATTTCTTCTGAAACAATGGAGTCCTGTTTACCCGAAAGGGTCGCATTCTGCTTGTCCGAAAGGGTCGCATTCTGCTTGTCCGAAAGGGTCGCATTCTGCTCGATTACAACTTCCGGGGGAGAAGACCATTCGCTATATGCCATCGCCTTTGACGTAGGACGGTCTAGCGCCAACAATATATCCAACGCTTTCATGCGATTATCGAGAGGCGCGGGTTTTCCTCCTCTCGGTAATTTCCGATGTATTTGTTTCCAGCGCCATTCGAATTGCAGTGCTGCTTGCCAGGTGGGGAATCCACTGACATAACAATGTCGGTGCCATGTCTCGCCTCTCGCCACTTTTACGGATGTTGCTACCGCACCGCCCTTGATTTCTTTGTTGTGTTGTCGGAGACGATGGTCTAAATCTACTGTGGCGCCAACGTAGGTTGCGCCTGATGTACTTACGAGAAGATAGACAAATTGAGGCATCCAATCAAACCTGTGGTATGGTATATTAATGTCTATTCGTATTTTGTGTTGCCATAATATACCTGCCCCGAGCAGTTATCGGAGAAACACAAATCGTCATATACGCTAAATACCTATCTTCCCGAGACTGGAAGGACTCGTTCAAAATCACCTACAGAATAGAGAAGCGTCCTGTTTTTTTGCAAATGTAAAAACTATGCTAAACCGAAAAACGTGTAGCAATGATGTTCTGTCTTCAAATATATATGGCATATTGAAACTCATGAGCGAATATGAATCTGAAAATGTCATTGATCGTCCTCGAACGTTACGCCAACTCACGGAATATGATGGAATTTTACAAGATATCCGAGATATGCGAGTTTTGTCAAAATCCCAATTATATTATTTGCGAACCTCTCCGTCGAACCTCTTGAAAATCGTCGAGTTGTATAATTTTGTTATACAGAACGTAAATGAAGTTTGTCATAATATTTCCGCGTTAAATAGTACTTAAACAATAACATCTAGAATTCTTCATATTTAAACGCACCAACCTCTCGTCTTTTAAATGAACGAATCCAATAATGTTCTTACGATAAAAACCGTCCAGATTCAACCGATTCGTAATGTGATTGCGGCGCTAAAGGAAACATTGACCGACGCGACCATCACCTTCACGAAACACGGTCTCAAGATCATCAATTTCGACAATTCGCATACCATTCTGGTGAATGTGGAGTTGAATGCGAAGAATTTCGAGTTCTATCACTGCGAACCCGACAAGATTATTGTCTGTGTGAATACTCAGCAGTTGTCTAAAGTCATCTCGTCGATGTCGAATGATGATACGCTGACTATCTACATTGACCGCACGAGTTACAACGGTGGTATTGTGACGGATCTCGGGTTCCAGTATGTGAATGGTAATATCAAGCAGAGTTATGATCATAAATTGCGGTTGATGAATACGGATGTGGACGAGTTCGGGTTCCCGGAGAAGATTGATTACCCGACGATTATCCGGATGCCTACTACGGATTTCCAGAAGATTGTGCGCGATATGAATGCGATTTCGGGGCGCATGGAAATCAAGTCGGTGGGGAGTGAATTGGTGTTTTCTTGCGAGGGTGCTTTCGCTAAATGCCGGGTGAGTCGGTCGGAGTCGGACAACAATCTGGATTTTACGAAGATGGCGTCTGCCTCGGTGGTGATTCAGGGAGAGTTTTCCCTAAAGTCGCTGAGTCATGTGACGAAGTGTACTCCGTTGTGTACCCATTTGGAATTGCAGTTGGATAATCGACTGCCATTGATGGTGAAGTATGATGTTGCTTCTTTGGGACATATTCAGTTGTGTTTGGCGCAGTTGCCTCCCGTTTAGGGAACCTTTTGCTACGCTAAGGTTCCCCTAAGACCCCTCCCTTTTTTTGCGGGACTAAAGTCCCGCTGGCGCTCGCGAAGCGAGCGCTCATTCATAGACACCATTAGGTTCGAGATGCAGTATTTTGTGTTCCCTTCGAAACCCTCCTTTCTTTGCGCTCGCGAATATGAAGTGGATGAAGCATAATTATTTACGGATTCACTGTAATTTGCTAAATCATTATTTAATTTTGAAAAAATGATTTAACGTCTGCGATTTCTGCGCGATTTTCTGACGCGGCGTTTTTGTTTTCTGGATTTCCTTGCGCTCCCCCCCCCCGCGCTACAATTATCATCGACTTCTACATTATCAATCATTTTTTCATGGATTGTAATTTTTTCAAACCTATAATATGTTACATCTCGTAATCCTGTAAAAGTATCACCGGGAATATTTTCCTTTCCGGGCAAAGGTTCAATATATTTTCCAAAAGGAAATTTATTTGATTTCCATCTGTAACATTTTTCTGTGGAAAAACTCATTATACATAATAAATTATATAATTAATCGTCTACTAATTGAGGCGTCCTTTTAGTGTAGCAAAAAGAACATAATTACGAAGTGCTGCTATATAGTGTTTATTTGTTATATTAGATAATTTAATATTATGTAAAAATATGTGAGTTTTCGTATACTAAATAAAAACCGTAACAAAAATCTCTCTTTTATTTTGCCAAATAATATTTTAGCATACGAAGTGGAAGTACCTAGAACGCAGTGCCTACAAGCGAAGCGGGTGTCCCCCCTCTTCTAAAATAATTTGCAATAAAAATTACAAATTATTTACTATGGATAAGCGCTCGCGAAGCGACAGCGGGACTAAAGTCCCGCGAGAAAGGAGGGTTCAGAAGGGAACCTTGGTTCCCTTCAAAATTCGGGTTTATGTGCCTTGAATGCGACCCCGTGTTTGGTCAAATTCGGTATATCGATAATCACACTCCCATCCTGCATCGACATGTCTGCCATCCAGATCTTGACAATACAGAATGATTTCTTGGGACTTACCGTGATTCCATTGATAAGCGGACTGTACTTGGGATTCGATGACAGTGTCTCGCCGCACATGGAATAAAACAACGTTTTCCACACCTCCGGTACAAATTTATTTGCCACTTTATAAGAGAAGAACCCTCCATTACGGTTCTTCGGGTCTTCCCACATTGGCGTGACGCCAGATCTCATGACAAACAACATGCAGTATTTCGTGACATTCTGGGTCAACGAATCAACGATCGCAATCAATTTGTCGGTGGTATCAATATCGCCCAGAATCAATTTGTAACTTGCTAAATCCCAACTCTTGTTCTGTGGTAAATGATAATACAAATCCCATTTACCAAGAAGCGCGTTCTTGACGGGATCTTCGAGAGAATTTTGTGCGACTTGATTGATGTTCATTTCTTTTAAGCAGCACAAACCCTATATTGTATTTAATCGATTATTCTTTATACGTTTTGAAAAGGAAGAAAATGATAATTATTCATGTTATTATTTTCATATAAGTATTGTTCAATTTTCGACGTTACATTCTTTCGTTTCTTCTTGTTCTATCTCAACTTGGGTCGGGGTCGGGGTCGATAAATCGACAATGCGATACCCATCCCATTCCAACCGAACATATTGTTTGCTGGTCAACGAAAACACTTCCGAGTCTTCATCTACAATTCTTAGTTCGTATTCCGATTCATTGAAAGACCATCGCGCATACATAGGCAAATGTTCCAAATAACGCAAAACATATGCTTTTGAAAGAAGTTCGTTTCCAGCAAAATAATGCGACTTGGGAACTTCAAACTCCAATGTATGGTTGCCGCATTTATATTCTATCTCCAAAAACCGGGCAGAAGATGTCTTCAGTTCGGTCAAATCTGGGTCTGCATCGGCATTTTTTGCCAGTTTTATGACTGAGGCGGTTGGGCATATTTTTGCAATAATAATCGCATCGTCAATGTTATATTTATTGTATTTTTTTGCAGTTAAATAGGCGTCGTGTATAATAGGGTAGAATCTCCCGCTGGGGTCTAATACCTCGTTTGTATCATTCGACCAATTGCCCAAATCTGGGGGGACAATGCTTACATAATTATCGCAAGTTAATGCCTTCATACCATTTGCGACGCATCCGGTGCTTAGTATTGCGTTATATGCTTGCACTTGCGATTGTTCGCGGAACAAAGTAAAGAAAGACGATTGATATTCGCATAAACTTACCCACGCCGGGTCGGGTCGTTCTATTTTGTCACAGGTTAGGTAAACAAACGCCGCAACTATGGCAGCAATCGCATTGTCGATAAATGTGCATAACAAGTCAAATGTCGAATGCTGTTTTCTATAGCATCTGTATTTTATTTTGATTTGTATACAAAGTCGGTTGTATGCTACCAGTATTCTTATCACGTTCTGAATAACCCGTTTTTTCGTTTCTTCGGAAATCAGCGTGTCCATGGCAGGTTCTTTCAAATTATGAAATTACACCAAAATGAGTTTATATCATTTCGGGCATTTATATTATTCTGATTTTGCGGATTGGATTGTCGGTTTCTTCCTACTAGACGTTCAATACAACGTTGTTTCTAAATCCGCACTTTTCGTTAAGAATGGACAAAACGTATATGCCGTTAGGTCTTTCGATTTTATTGCTTCACGGTACTTTATGTCGATCGGCATATCAATCTTCCACGTAGCGTCTAACAACCGGTCAATACTCGCATTATTAACAATGTATGCTTGTGTGCCGTAAAAATCTTTGGTCGTGTCTATATGGCAAACATCATCTGTCAACGGGTCTCCCATATTATTCGAAAGAGTTTCAATGTACAATATATCAAAATCGTGTTCCGACATGGAATCTAACGTCGATTTTAACTTTTCTTCGAATCCGTCCACGATAATATTGAAATCGTCCTCGAAAATCACCGTATATCCGTCTGGATTTCCATCCGATTCAATCAACTTCAAAATATAATAATGACTCAAAAAACATCCAATCTCGCGTTTTCGATGTTTTGAATCTTCTTTGAACTCTTCTGCTACGATTTGGTCAGGTACGTTATCCATATCGACATCTTCTCCGATGATTGCGTCAAATACATTTATGACTGTGTTTATTTTTTTTTGTTGAGTTTGTATGTTGTTTATTCGCTTGTCTTGTCCTTTCATGCTAATTACGTAATAATCAATCTGCGGTTCGTCATTTTCGAATGATTCTTTTAGATTGAAAACCCCGGAAACCAAAGATATTCCGACTATAAAGATTAGGGCACAAATAACCCACTTTTTAGCATACCGCATTATATTTTATGAGCATAATATAAAATAACATGCTCAATGGTATTGATGTCGTGTATTGGATTAATTTAGACCGGTCGAATGATAGACGCGATAATATGAATGCGATGTTTCGGGACGACGCGTTTAAAAATATAAGAAACGAGAGGTTTTCAGCAATCGATTATAAAACCAATGATGTGATGAAGCAGTTCATTTTGGACGAATCGGAGTATAAAAACAACCAACCGGAATATGCCTGCTTTTTATCGCATCTAGAAACGATTCGACAATTTGCGAATTGTGATTTGCCGGATGATGCAGTCGCACTGATAATGGAAGATGATGCGAATCTGGAATACAAACCGTACTGGAAAACCCCGATCGAAAATGTAATCGAAAATGCGCCGTCCGATTGGGAAATTATCATGTTGAATTATATGTTCTTGGATGGAACCGAACTTCCAGATTTAACCGGGTTTTCAGATTATGAGAAGAATAATGGACAGTTTTTCAGTGCTCTGGCATATTTAATGCGAAAGTCTACCGCAAAACATATGATGAATAAAATGTACCATTCCGGTAAATACGACTTAGACCCCTCTGCGAAGTCTCATCATGCGGATGAGTATTTGTTTACGACATTGAATACATATGCGTATAAATATCCATTTTTCACATATAAAACTGAGAATGAATCTTATTTGCATCCGAACGATCTAGATAACCATAAACGGTGCAAATTACATATTGCGAAAACGTTATATGGAATCGACCCGTCGAACGAGGGGTTTTCGACCATAGATGGGTCTTTTTATTTTGGGGATAAAAGCATTCTACTATATCTGATATTTGCGTTGTGTTTCGTTTTAATCGGGTGGGTTATATTGAATCGGAATAGCACACTTAAATATTTGAAAAGAGCAGTGAATTTCATTATACATAAAATCAAAACAACATAAATGTGCTACATATATAATAATTAGTATTGCCCATAGAATGCCGAAAATTATTATTATTGAAAAATCCGGGACGGTAAAAACTACGTCGGTGAAAGATTTCGCGGAAGAAACTCTTTATAAGAAAGCAGGTCTTAAATCAGGTGAAGGATTTGTTTTGCAACATACGTGGGGCGCAGAGGATGGACTTGATCAGTCGATTAAATTGTATGCTAAAAAAACCGGAAGATCCGGACAAGAAAATAAATACGATTTCCCTCCTCCCGTCGATGAAGTTTTGTTTTTTGGTGCGTGTGTTTTGGTAGGGTGTGATTTGGAAACGAACGAGGTGGTTGATTTGGAGGAGGAGGATTGGGAGGAGATTTATGAATTTTTATTCGGCGGATTTGAAGACTTGGGATCGGAAGATTCGGAGGACGACGAGGACGACTTGGATACTGACGAAGAACTGGAGACTATCCAGAAAACGACTGGGACAGTTGTAAAGCAGACAAAACAGGGGTATGTAAAGGATGGGTTTATTGTGGATGATGATGAGGCGGAGGAATCAGATGAAGAATCAGATGAAGAGTCGGAAGATACTCCGCCAAAGAAGTTGTTGGTGAAAGGCAGACCCCCTGCTGCGACAAAATCGGTACAGGTTCAACCGCAGACCGAAACAAATATGCAGATAGAGGATTGCGAGAGCGAATTGAGCGAGGAGGAGTATGACTAAGGGCACTAACAAGGGAACCAAGGTTCGATACGCAGTGCCTTGTGCCCTTCGAAACCCTCCTTTTATAACCGCCCCGAAGGGGCGGTGGGGGTTTCCAAAGGGGGCGTTGCCCCCTTGGTCGACCGCAAGCGAAATTGCGAAAATTGAACACAACAATTTAAAGATGTAATATTGCAATATAATATCTTTCATTTAATATTGAAAATGTCATTCAACATTCAAAACCCGGAACAATTTCGTAAAAACATTCGCAATAAGATATCTATTTTATTAACGAATAAAGAGATTCTGCAACAGATTGCGGATAATCACAAAATTACGCCTGTTACTGTCGCTATCAACTTCGAGAAAGGCATTTTCAACTATACCATTCGCGAGTGCAACTTCAAGAAACTGGTGAAGAAATGGGAAAACCCGACTTTCGTGCAAATTTATATCGACCGTCTTCGCATGGTATTCAACAACCTATCGTCTCCCACGATCGTCACTGGATTGATTTCCGGTGACATTCTACCACAAGGAGTCGCGTTCATGACACATCAAGAAATTCAACCGGATAAATGGAACCCGCTTATTGAGAAGAAGACAAAACGCGATGCGTCGAAATGCGACAAGAAAATTGGCGCATCGACTGCCATGTTTACCTGCTCTAGATGCAAATCGAAGAACTGCACGTATTATGAGATGCAGACTCGGAGTGCGGATGAACCTGCTACGATCTTCATCACTTGTCTGAACTGCGACAAGCACTGGCGGAACTAAGGGAACCAAGGTCACTGCGTTGCGCCCTTCTTTGCTTCGCTTAAACCCTCCTTTTATCATTGAACTAAGGGCACTACGTAGTACCAATCACTTCGTTATGCCCTTTACACCTTTTCTCGTTTAACGTCTAGTCTGCCGGAGGCAATGGGCAAAAACCCATACGACTAACGTATATGACTAGTAGTGTTTTCCGTTGCCATAAGATAACTGCCCCTCAGGCAGTTATTGAAGGGCAACAAAAAATACGACTAGACATTAAAATGCCCTCCCGTAGGGAAGACGCTAAAAAAATAAAAAATGTAAAATCAATAGTAGGATTTTCACCTACGATGGTCTTACTTTTTCATCTTCTTTTTTGTAGCACCATTAAATTATTTAGGTAAAACAAATATAATAATATTATATTACATGGCTATGACTAAAAGTGAGTTAAGAAAATTAGCGATTAAACATTTGAATAAAAACAAGAATGTGCAATCTATAAAAAAACAACTGTGCGAACAATTTATAGACAGAAAACAAAAAAAAGATTGTATGACTGCATTTGATAAAAGTTTTATAAAATCATTTATATCTTCTCGTGAAAACCAGATGTATAATTATTAGTTACACCTTTTCTCATATAAAATGGGCGTTTTAACGTCTAGTCGTATGGGCAAAAACCCATACGACTAACGTATATGACTAGTAGTGTTTTCCGTTGCTATAAGATAACTGCCTGAAGGGCAGTTATTGAAGGGCAACACAAAATACGACTAGACATTAAATGAGAAAAGGTGTAAAACCCTCCTTTTAGTTATTGAACATCCTCTCCCACTTTCCTTAAATTCGCAAACATATTTTCCCATGCTTCCCGGTAAGTAATAATAGTATATTTCAAGTCCCATTTTTTACAGAATTCAACCAATTCTTTGCTAACTTCCGGTCCTCTGTATTGAGGCATCGAAGGAAACAAATGATGTATCACCTGATTATTCAGATGACCCATTATCCAACTAACTGCCCAATTTTGCGGTTCAATATCCACCGTATGTTCTACCGCATATTGTACCCAATTCGGGTTCTCATTCGACTCGATGGTAGGCATGAATGTATGCGACAACGAAAACTGACCAAAAAGGTAAACGCCTGCTGTCCATAATGTGATAAAATGATACAACAACGCACGATAAAACGACGCCTCTCCGATTTTCATAAATAGAAAAATACGAGATACATGTCCAATCGATACAATCAATGCCTGTGTCACATTCCGGTCGCGTATTATTTTGCGAGGATGCAAATACAATAACCAGAACAGCATAACAAATAACCCGGAAGTAACCGGCAAAAATGTATAGACTTGGTATTTCAACCACAATTTTACTGCTTTATCTAAGAGTGAAGTACCACTTTGTTTATCCGTTGTACCTACTAGTTCGTTACTTGACATCTCCGGCAAATCGCTTACGGACTCTCCCTTCGTAATGTCAAACCTATTCATAATCTGTTTTTTTACATCAAAATCATTAATCGGATAGAACAATACAAACGGTGCGGTATCCAAATCCATATCATACCCGATTTTCTGTGTGGCAGCATGGTGTTTATTATGCATGCTATTCCACATTGAACCGTCGGCGAGAAGACCGAATCCAATAAACACATCCTGCACAATCTTGTCGGTCTTTATATTGCCAGTAAACGAATTATGTCCCCCTTCATGTTGGACCCATCCGCATCTACCACTGAAAAGTCCTAAAAGCACGATGGACGCAGCAATACTATATTGCATGGACCAGATGGCAAACGAATAAATCGCAAATAATTCGAGGATACGGTAAGTGATGTGCGAATAAGAGGGTGCGAAAAACCCGCGGTCCTCTAGCGATTTTCTAAATCTAGCAAAATCAATCAACATTTTCTGTTCGGTCGTCGTCTCTTCGACCCCAGTAAGTTCGACTTTCGTTCGTGGCAACGACTGCAGAATTGCTCGCGCTTTCTTGGACCGATAATGAAACTCTTCGAATACATTCGTGGCATCTTGCCCTGCCATATACGTTATGATGTTTCCACCCGGGTGTTTATAGTCAGTAATGTCGTAAGAGTAGTCGCCAATGATTATATTCGTTTTTTTGTCCATTATATACCATTGAAGAATTTTATCCTCTAAGTCGTTCTGGACTTTTATTTTTCAAAAATAATAAATAACATTATTTGATTGCATAACATAAAGAATTATATGCAAAAAATAACAACATGTCGATTCCGATTGTTATATTTCATACTGGTGGCGCGCCAGATTATCTCGTTTCTTGTGTCAATATTTCATCGAAATCCAACCAAGTGTATCTGATTGGCGATGACAGCAATCAATCTACTTTCTCGAATACTCCGAACGTCCGGTTTTTTCATATCAATGACCTCTCAACAACCGAAATCGACCAATTCAAACGATGTTTCGTCAACTATAGTAGTAATGACGCCACCTATGAAATGAATTGTTTTTTGCGGGTTTTCTATCTAAAGTCGTTCTTCGAAAAAACCGGATTGGATTGGGCATTTCATACCGACAGCGATTGTATTGTCTTGGAAAACATAAACAAAATATTCAATTCCGATATCAAAACGGTTGCGTATTCGATTCATAGAACCACGAATGAATTCCATATGAGCGCATCCATACATAATGCGCTTCTCAACCGAGATTTTTGCAATATATTCGTGGAATTGTGTTTTGATATATATCAGAGCAAAACAAAGTTCGGTTTAATTGAGAGGAAGATACAATGGCATCAAGAAACCGGAATGCCAGGCGGGATTTGTGATATGACGCTTTATTATTTGATTCAGAGTGAGAGGATGATTTCCCCTATAATCGATTTAAACGAACCGTTGGAATATGATGGGTCCCATATTGTGTTCGATTTGCATTACTCGGAGTCATATGGATATAATGGCGACTATACATATGCGATGGAAGATTGGCACAAACAAATCGTAAAACGAGATGGCAACTGCTATTTTACCTTGAAAGATGCTGCCGATCAAGAAATTCGAGCAGCAAGTATTCATTTCCAAGGACAAAATGCAAAACGGGTGTTGGAAAACGAATTTGGGTTACCTCCAGACACGTTCTTTTAAAAACGTATTGAATTCATCCTCTTGTATTTTCGCATTTTCATCGTCTGCTATAAATCGAATTTCCACTGACATTCGAGTTGTATCGTCGTTGTCGTTGGAAGAGCACCCGTGTATCAAATACGGTGAAAACAAGATAAATTCATCCTCTCGTGGATTCGGTTGAATCATGTGGAGAGGTTGTTTGCTTCTCAAAATCGCATCCACTGAATATTTTTTGCCGCTACTTGGAAAATAAGCACCGCCTTGGGTAACGACCAAATCGCGTTCATTCCAAAGATGACTCCCCGATTGCATCGCAAGTGACGACTTTTCGTTCGACCCGACAATCGGCACATAGATATTGACAATGTTCCGATAAAAATCGAGGTAAATGTCGCGATGGCACGGGTTGTAGTCGGTATTCGTTACGGACGATGGGCGACAAATGCGTACCCATATATCATCGTTGAATATCTTGACTTGCCGTCCAAGTATCCCGGAAACACGGAACTCCATATACTCTGCAAACTCTTGTATTTCAGGCGATTCTGTCTTTTTCCAGGGCATCGCATTGATGATGCGGGTATGGTCTTCGTCGTTTATATGCGAATGGTATCTCTCTAAATCGATTTTGCGAGAGGTGACCTCGGCGATTTTGGATTCGACCATGGATTTCAAGAATTCATTGTAGTATCTACCTAACGAGAATATTTCGTGTCCATCATCATTGAAGTCCGTGTTTTCTAGGAGATTCGTATCCTCTCGCAAAATAACACGATCCTCTCCCCAATCGTAGTTCGAATATACATACGCATCCAAATAATAAATGTAATCCGATGATTCGATTTCTTTTAGTCTGCGGTAGACAAATAGAGGAATGTTTTCATAAATATACAAATCGTCAAAAGGGATTAACAAACTCACTTCTATGCCGTCACTGCGGTCAGAAGAAAACGAGAGGTTCGAGACAAAATCGACTATGTTGTTTGGAACCTCTCTCGATTCTATCATGGCATTCACTTTTGTGGGGAGTCCTCCTTTTTGAATACATTCCGCAATGTTGTATTTACTCGAACTCAATAGAAACTCATTGGTTGATAAAAATAGGGTGCAAATACATTCGCCCGTTGTTTCATTTTCATAATATCGAGAGGACGATATGGGGTACGCACTTGCTTTATGGAAGGTCCATTCCGGGAAAAATCTGCCAACAATATGCTGTGACTCTAAGATATCTGCGTCGTTGAAAACAACGACTCCTGAATCAAAAATGTGTTTATGATAATCTAACCATATTGGTAGCAATTGGATATTGCATTCTATATTTAAAATTGCGTGTACTTTTAATGACATACTATAGATTTTGTAAATAATTCGCGTTTATGCTGTTTTTTTTGTAGTTGTTGGTTTCGGTACGCGGACAGTTTTTCCGATTCGGATTGTTTTTGGAACTAATTGAATTGCAGGTCCTTCTTCTATGGGAAAGTCGTCGGTTACTTCTACTGGTTCTTTTGTTGCACTTTTAGATACTTCGTCTGCAACCTTGTCGGATTCTTTTGAATCTACTGGGGGTTCATAGACTCGAATCGTGATTTGGTTCTCGCCTAGTGGACGAATGAAATGCGCGGGTTCTTTTTTCGCTTCTTCTTGTCGTTTGGGGGGAATGTATTCCTGTTTCTTCTCTTCTTGTTCTTGCTCTTTTGATGCGATGGTTTGTCTTTTGCTGAAATCTTTTGCGATTTTACTGATACCCTCGTCGTCGGATACTTCACCTTCTTCCAAGGAACTTGTTCCGACCAAGGAACTTGTTCCGACAGAGGAACGACCTAAGACGCGCGCTTCGACAGAGGAACGACCAGAGGAATCCGGGGTCTCATCGCCATAAACCATCGGAACAACCAACGCAGCACCAGTTCTACATTTCGACGGTTCAACCGAGGGCATCTTATCCTCTATCAGTTTCGTGATTTTTTCCGCAGCAACATGTCTTACCTTCCTAAATATAAAGTACCGATTCAAGAAGGATATGAACTTCTCGTCCTCCGTCATATCCGGAGCAGTTCCATATCGATTCGTCGATTCGCGTGTTGTTTCTGCCATCATATCGTAATACAATCCTTCAAACATACCTGTTCCGCCGTTCGGGAATCCAAATTGCGTTGCCTCCTCTCGATTCATCAATACAAACCCGTAATTCTCCATGACACGTCGGAAGAAGTCGAAGTTCACCAAATACTCGACAATATGCTGCCCAATACTTTCTTGGTAGACGCTTACCGAGTACCCGAGCGACAATTCGTCATCCGGGAACGCGGTGTAATCATACATCTTCGTTATCTGGAAAACGCGGTTCCCATACCTGGAAATACTGAACGAATCGCCGCAAGATTTGTTTCGCAGCAAATTGAATACGGTTTTGCCGTCCCAACAGGTTCCTACGAAGACACCGCCAACACGAGTACATTCTGCCACATTCCTCACGAAATTATGCATCGACCTCACATTCTCGAAGAAATAATGGAGCGCAAATTGGCATGAACTGATATTGAACCCTTCTTGCGCGATTCCATACGCCTTGTATACATTCGCGCCTAAATCCGCGCGCACTTTTGGTCCCTCGCCGAACACTGCCTTCGCAATCATCTTCTCTTTGTGCCCATCGAACGCTTCGCCAGACCGGATATTACGTGCAGAGTTGCCGTGTAAGAATAGAGCATCGAACATTCCGCTGTATTTAGACGATTCAGTCAAATAACGCGCACACGCACCATCGGACCGGTTCATGATATTGTCTTTGCTGACATCGATCCCAAAAACGAATCCGAGTTTTGCCGTGCGCCATTTCGACAAATCGCCTGCCTTACCCACTGCAAAATCAATCAGCGTATCTTTGCGATTGGAGGTTCCCGATACAAGACGCATCTTCACATAGAGGTTGTGGAAATCGCGGAGACCGCGGGTAGTCGATTCGGTGGACCGGCGATTGTAGTAGACATCCTCTCCCACAGACTCCGGTTTCGGTATATCTTCACCCGTGCTCAACATCTTCTCTGTAATCGGATTATGGATCGAATACCAATTGTTGTTTGCCGTGGCAAAGTCGTTGCCGAAACTCTGTTTCTTTCTTCTAAACGGGTTACCTCCCGCAAGAGAACTCATTTGCGCGGTCTTATCATATCGAACGCGGAGAGGAATCCAGCGCCAAGCGCCTTTTCTCGACCCGTCATACCGGAATTCGACAATCATGTTCTCTTCGAAATAATCGCCTTCCTCTGTGCGCATATAGAAATTGTTGGAGCGGTCTTCGAACAGATTGACATTGCAGAGACATGCTTTGGGGTCTGCCGGATTCGTCGGTATAAATGGTCGGGCACCATACGTTGATTCCGGTCTTACCTCTTCGTCTTCGTCGATTGTGCTCTCATTCTTGTTAGAAAACTCTCCTTCGACCAACTGCTGAAACGGATTTATATATCCGTGTTTCTTCTCGTCGAATCCGCAGTGCAATACTAACGTCTTGTATTGGGTTACCGACATGTTCGAGTCTAGGTGAGTTCCATTCTCGAACTCTGTTCCGATAAAATCGCGACCTTTGTCGTCTTTCTTTAGGCGAACCAGGAAATCGATGGTATTGAATTCGGCAGGTTTCCATTTGAACGAACGGTCCCATGTATGTTTGTAGAGAGGTCCAGACACGGTAGATGGACCACCACCTACCCCGTATTCCGTCGGCGTAAATATCAACCCATCCGTATTGTACTCGAACAACCCGTCTTTCATCTTGGATAGGATATTGCCGCATTTATGGAAAATGTCACTCCATTTACCGGAAGACCCGACGTAGAATTCCTTGCATTGAACTCGGATAGCACATGTGTTGAACTTTGAAGAGGTCGACTGCTCTGGTTTTCCTGTATCTGTTTTGGTAGGTTTGCCCTTGTCTAAAATAGAGAACGGTTTCAACATTTCAATTGCCTGTGACATGATTTTCCAGCGGTACGTTTTTGGTTTGCGCTCTTCCTCCTCTCGCATACGTTCTTCAATACCACTCCCTTTCAACCCAGCAAATTCATTCGGGTCGTTGATGAATGGGAAATCACGGGTCGATTTCTTGTTTACGTAATAGACATCAAATATCGCAAATAAATTGATGAATTTACCGGTCTTGTCGTATTTGATATGTTCCCCGTCAAAGAGAGAGAAGTAGAGTTTTTTCTCGGCAGTCATGGTTCCAGTGAATTGGACACGCATGTTCATATCGATGAAATAGAGTTTGCCGGATTCGTCGATGAGAAGCATCTTACGTTCACCGTCTGCCTTGTCTGTGACGGTATACCCGTAACGCAGGTTCGGGATTTGTGGTTTCGTTCCAATTTCGCCTTTGTGTTCGACAATATTCTCGATTTGCAATGTGCGAGAGGACGGACCAATGAAACTCGGAGGCGGTTGATATTTCTCGAACCTCTCTTCAGATGGATTCGTTTTTTCGTCAAATGTGTGTCCTTGGACGAGACTCTGGTAAGAATGGATTACCCGTTTTGTCTCTTGATTGCCTATCGGATAATTCGAACCTTGAATCGCACTCAATACAATACGAATTGCCTTGCGGACATCTACGAGTAATTTTGCGGCAGTATCATATTTCATTCCTTTACCTACCTGCGAATTGTCGATTTCCAACTCCACCTCGTAGGATTCGGGTTCTTGGAATACTTTCGCTTCTTGGATTGTATATTGCGGAATCATGATCTGTTTTTTTCCGGATGTTTTTGCAGAGGTTCGAAGAATCGTAATATCCGCGAAAACCGGTAATTCTGGATGCGAGAATCGGACACGGTTTAAATGACGGAAAACCTTCTTCGAATCTGCCCACCGTTTCGTTTCAATCATACTACGCACCAATTCGCTGTGAGGTCCCCACTCGTTCTCATACTGGTATCCGACGCGGAAACGGAAATCGTTATTATCCACCGGTCTGAATTTCGGTCCTCTCGCATCATCCGAATGAATAGGTATTTGTGTTTTTTGTGAGAACATGATTTTATTGACACTCGCGGAGAGGGTGGACGGCAAATTGAGAAGATGTTGGATACTATTGGTTTTGCAATATTCCTGGATTAGATCAACTCCGGTTATTTCTGCACGAATATTCGACTGTTTCGTAATTCCGGTTCTATCATCGACATAATCTGGAATCGCGCGTAATATATGGATCCCGTTTGGATTTGCAGTGGTAAAACCGGACGCGTAAAGGTGTTGAATGACCATATCGTAGTCGATTTTGGTGAGAGGCGCGCCACCGGGTCCTTGAAACCTGATCTCTAATTCCGGTTTTTTCCTTGTTACTGCAATCGCGGGGTTACTTGCTAAATAATGGGCAAAGACACGGTCCATTTCTTCTTTTGCGTCTTTCGTCGTATTATCATGATGATGCACTGAATCAGACAGAGAAGGACTGGGTTGTAACGGGGGGGGGTCCTTCATTATATCGGCACGTGTTGGGTTTGTTGAATTTGCCCTATATTCTGCCAATAGTCGTTTCATAATAAATATTTGGTAATAATGTGAAATATATAGTATTCTTTCATATTATTTATATTTTAGGTTGTTATCGGTTTCAATTTTTCAATTTTTCAATTCCACTCATTATCAGAAATGAAATTCATGTCTTTATGAATCGCCACTTTCACATCATTGTACACATCCTCCTTCTTACGACGTTTTTCCTTGTGGCGACCCTTCTCGTCAGTCTCCACCTGTTTGGTTGGAACATTTAACATTGCAGCGATTTCATCCAGTTCCTGTGTCTTGTAACTCGACATCGACCGGAGAGGACCCATCACTTTCGTTTTCATTATTTCTGAAATGATATCTTGTACAAGCGTCGGCGTTTTTTCCGCGGAATAAATAACATGCTTCATCGAAGTGGGTTTTGACGCATACAGCAAAATAACTTCCTCGTCTTTCACACCATTTCGCATCTTCGATGCGAAATCAGCGGCACTTGTCTCATTCATTTCCGCCCCCTTCCGCGAATCTTCGATTCGCTTATGTGGCGATTTGAATGAGAAAAGGTGTACATCAACTTCGACCATCGGAGAAAAGACACAATATGTTTTTTCATACACAACCATAATCGGTTTATTGTAATATGCCGCATAAGCAATACAGAAGTCGAGTTTATCTTCCTTCGCCACCAACATAGACCCCAAGAGTGCATGTGTCTGTTCAATAGTCAGTTTGGAATTTGTCTCTTTCAGGCGTTTCGGCGTGGATTTTAATGAGGCAACCACTTTCAAACGATGATCGACTTCCGCATTTGCCTTCGTACCCAAAAACGCCTCTTCTGGATGTTCCAGTTCGTATATTGCCCAAAACAGCGAATTCTTATGCTGTTGAAACCGAGGTTTTCTTTCTTCCAATACGATTTCTTTTTTTTCTGACACTAGAACCTTAACGGGTTCTGTGACTGCATGTTGGTCATTCGATTTGCAAGATGGATGAGAATCAATGTCGTTATTCACAATATTTGACTGGAAACGTTTCATACGCTCATCCGTCAACATAAGCGGCAATAATTCTCGAACATATTCATCGTCGACTTGTACTTTAGAATTACCAAATATAACTTGATTCAGGTATACGTTACTCATTCGTTATAATATTCATAAATATACTAAAAATTCGTTTCTTTAGTATATTATTGATTGTTTTTCTTTAAGTATTTTTGCAAATATATAAATCCTATGCATTCACGCCGATGTGTGAGGACTCGCCTTCGCACGTAAAAAATACTTCTTGGTACTTTTTCTTCTGCTCTTCTGCCAACATAAGGGCATTTTCTTGATCTTCTACATAAGAAACGAATTTAAGTAGATCGTCGATTGTCTCTTTTGGTACACATGAGAGGTTGATATTCACATTGCCATACTTTGGTTCATTTATGGTGACGGTTGGGTACTTAACTAGTATATTCAGGCATTGAATGTGCCGGTCTTTTGGCATCTTTTCGATCTTGGTTCGCAGCGTTTCCAATGTAAAAAAATCAAATGTATTCATTAAAAATAGAGGTTCAATCGTATTATAATATAGGTTAGGTTATTAAATATTTATATTGTTTTATTCTCAAGTCTCTGTGTCTTTCGGTGCAGAAGGGTTTTGTAGAGTGGGAATGCTAATTTGCGCAGGTTCTTCTGGATTTTGATTGTATTGTTCGGGTTCCTCCTCCTCTGGGTCGATGAATTCGTCGTCATCTTCTAAAACCGTAATTTTTGGTTTCTTATGTTCGGTTCTTTGGTCTTGCCTTTGGTCGTTCCTTTGGTCGTGCCTTTGGTCGTTCCTTAGTCCTTTCCCATTCTCAACCAGCGACGCGATAGCAACGATATACGGGTCATTCAACTCAAACCGTTTTCCAATAATACGAACCTTAATTTTGTCCTCCTCCTTGATGTCTCCGAACTGGCGATTCGCATAATTATGGTCTCTCGCCACAAATATTTTCATAGGTATAATATCCCCCGTAACGACCTCCGCATGAATGCCTGCTTTTGTAATCGTTTTCGTGGTACATTCCACCATCTGCCCTTCAACCGGGTTGCAAATCGAACATTCAAATACTACCTGGAATTCAATCATATTCATTTTGACAACCCCGGACGAATATGTTATGATTTTAAGAGTTCTTGGTTCTACAAACCCTTCCGGAATACATTTCCCCTCGATTCTCCGTCTGATTTTGCTTTCCAGATTCTGTTTCGTTGTATCGCCGATTTCGCTCATTTTGAGATGGACTTTCGTCGATATCATATTCCTAGCGTAAACACTATATTCATTCTTTTTCTGGGTTTGATCATTACGAGGTCTATAGTTTCGCTGGGTTGTTGCCATTTTGTTCAGAGAGTCGAATTAATAATATAATATTCTGCAGATTTTATATTGTTTATACATTACGTAAATTCTCAATTCAATTTTATGAGTTCAAAAATTGAACAATCGAACGACTTGGCAGGGGGTTGAATATATCAAAATACTAGCATGTCTACTGATATTATACCCCCGCCTCGTCCATTACAAGAACGCATCACGTTCTTGCCTTGCGACTTTGAATATTTATCATGCTCAAGTAGAGAATTCGTGAAAGACGCATACGACGTCCTTTCGCGGAAAGAATTATGGCAACCTTTTAGACTCGAATTGTTGATGAGAGGTGTGTGTTCGATAACCGGGTTCATGTTTACCGAAAATCCAGTTTATAATAAAGTACAATCCGAGATTGCATCTACGGACGTCGGTTGTCTCCATTCGGGATGTAGCATGGCATTTGTTATGCGCGAAATGGAGTTTATCGCATTGAATGGCGAACCTGCCTATAAACAAAGATGGCAACAAAACCGGTAAGAAATTAGATAGCAGTAGAATAATCCGTGATTTTGCTATGAATTGCCTGCTCTGGCGTTAAGTAATATACATTCCGTTTTTTTCTGTCGTCGTGGAATTTCCGAAGAACCATTTCCAGAACAACGCATAAAGACCCGGAATACATAAGCGAACTCGTATTTTCTTCTGTATACATTTTTGACCCTACGACGCGATTCAACATATCAATGATTGGCGCTTTTCCGCCAGAACGTTCACACCGGCGCCCTTTTTTATTACGCTTCAGATGAATGTCTTTGTAGTAGAATGCCATGTCTTGGTCTTTGAACTGAATCATATATCCAACTATATCGTTGAGCATCTTATTATCCACCAAATATTTTGCTATATCGTCCTTAAATGTTTCCGCGTCAAATTTGTCGCCTTCTTTCCATTCCATATCGTCGTCTTTGTCCCGCACAATTAATTGAGCATCCTCTCTGTTCGCAATATAAACGCCCTCTCTTGATCCAGAACGCATGACGGAATCTCGGAAATAAGACGCGATGTGGGATTCGATTTCCGGGTCCACACTAAACCCCTGGTCGTCTATTGTCCTCTCAAACAGCGTTCTCTTCGTCCGGTAATCCGCAGAATCCAAATAATGATAAATCACATACTTTATTATTTGCGACTCTTGAAATCCATACACAATGTGGAGATGTTCTAGCGCTTTACTCGTATTTTTATACCAGTTCGTCTCCGTCGATTTAATTGCGTGATTTTGTTTGATTGTTTCTATAAGTTCGCGCACATACTTTATCGTTTCTCCATAGGACACTGGTTCAAAATGGTGAGATGGTTTTTCGGTATTTTTTACGATATGTTTCTTCGTATTCGGATTGACGGTCTTTTCGCCTACACGATTCGGTAGTTCCAGTATGATGTTGCCGCGTTTGTATTCTACCGGAACCGATCTATCTCTGACAGACGACCTAGCATCTGTGATTTCGACCGGTTGAAACTCGTAATATTTGCCGCGATTTAGCAAATACCCAAACCTGCCATATTTATCAAACAACACCATATTGCGATTGTCCACGAATCGACTCAATGCATAGTATATTTGCGCGATTGGATAGACACGGACTACATTGATAGCAGCACATATTTGATCCAATGTATAAATATGCCTCTCGCGATATAGTTCTTTAATACGTCCAATAATATAATAAATATTGCTTTGTAGGTTTTGCTCGGTATAACTCTGTGTATTCTCTTCTTCGTCTCCTTCTTTCGGTGCAGGCGCTTTCGGTCGGCATTGGTAATCGCAAGACATATAGTCGCATATTTCTGACCCATCCAAATCGCCGATCTGGAAATCAACCTCTCGTAGTTCTCCCGAAACCCCGTTTTTAGAAGATAATTCCAGACGAATGTTTTGATTCGCTGCCAGTTTCGACAGTTTTTCTGCAGTGAAATTCGTTTGTCCTATATGCAAGATACAATCCGCCGCGGTCTCCTTGAGAAGACGCGTGACTTTTCCAATTTGCATTGCCTTCTTCTCTGCCAATCGATACAAATACAAGTCTGCTGCTTCCTCCTCTGCGCCTTCGATGAAGGTGGAATGCAGATAAATTTGGACATTGCGTTTCCGGAAAGGGAGGGAACAGTGACTCAAATTACGAACCCCGCGACCAATAATCTGTTCAATGCGATTCATATTGAACCACGGTTCCATAATATGGATTTGCCGGATTGCCTTGAAATCGAGTCCTTCTGACCCCGCTTTCGAAATAATGACGACTTTCACTTTCGACCCGTCCATATTATTCGAATTCGTGGCATACTTCACATCCTCTGTATTGGACGGCGAGAGTCCCTTGTCGCCAGTAATCATGATATACTGTGCAGGTTGGAACAAATCGGGGTTCGGCATTTCACTCCGGGGAAGCATCGAGAGGGCGTCAATCGGAGAGGTCGGTGTCTTCTTGAATAAATGACGATGTCTTCCTGCGAATCCGTGACTATATCGAGAGAACCCCATTTCCTCTAAAGCAAGAGCAATGGGCACCACGCCACCGTCGATATATTGCGAGTATATCAGCACAATTCCTTCGCTCCTCTTAATCTCCTTACAGATTTCCGCAATTTTCACAGAGTATTTAGGAATATTTTCCGGGGAGAAGATACGTCCGTGTTTCTTCAATGTGACAGGTTGATATTCGTAGTCGTGTTTGAGAGGTTCGTCGTTCTCCATTGTGGCAAACGAAACCACTTTCGCTAGACCTGTACCTCCCACCGCGTTTTGGAAAAGGTCGTCGCTGTATTGGTTTGCACGGTCACTCGTCCGCAACATTTGCGAAATGTCTTCATCTGGATAAACAATATTGAGCGATTCGAGAGGACGCTGCAAAAGTGTATAACCGAATGATTCCATATTATCGAAATTGGGCATTTCGCGGTAAATTCCGGCGTTTGTATAGAACCCGTGCGATTTGCGGCGCATATAGTCGATGATGGAGAGGTAGACTTGCATTTGATAGGTTGTCCTCTCAACACGATTCACATAGACATTGATGTTTTGAATCGGGGAATCGATTTCGATGCCGTTCATTTGGATGCGTGGGTAGACGAAAGACTTTAGCGCGTTTTCCGGCGAGAAGACGGTGGGATAGAGACGGTAGGGGAACGTGTATGGGTTTTCGCCGCGGACATAGGAGACATACCCAGTCAATTTGCGACGGAGAAGTTCTTCGCCGGATTCGTTCGAATCCTCTTTGCTTGAATCCCCTTTGCTTGAATCCCCTTTGTCCGATTCTTTAAACGTCCCGTCATTCTCAAAAACATTGCTTGTTTGTATCAGAGACCTTCCATCATTCGAATTCAAGAGGTTCGTTATCCAAATGATTTCCCGATAAGAGTTGAACATCGGCGTAGCAGAGAGGAGAAGAAGACGTAATCCTCTCGCATGTTTGACCACGTTCATCAACACCGCAGCAACTTGCTGCATTTCCTTACGATTGCTGTCGTCTGCTAAACGGATATTATGCACCTCGTCAAAAATGATTAAGCGTTCATCGAAGAATTTGCGTATGTTGTTCTCCTCTTGTGCTTTTTTGTCGGGTTCGTCCGGTCCGACAAGCATATGTGCTCTTGCAATATTTGCAAATTGTATGTATCCCAAAAATGCATAATTTTCATTAATGAGCGAATTGATATTGCTAATCAACTTCTCGCGACTCAGATTGTGAATACTATTCGGGTTGATTTCATTGATAAGCGAGTTCCCAACACACGACTCGATGTTCCAAGTAAATTCATTTGGATTTGCGGCGTTGGTCACTTTCGTCAATTTCCTCTCGTCAAACAATTGTTGACGGAAATTGCCTTGGACATTGGGAGAGGCAACCACAAATATTTGCCGTTTTAGTCCAGTGCGTTTCATATATTGTCGCATTTCTTCTGCCACACCAATCGCAGAGCACGTTTTTCCAGTGCCGAGACCGTGATAAAGCAGCATACCCTTATACGGAGTGTCTGCGGACAAGAAATTCTTGACGAATACCTGATGTGGACTCAATTCAAACTTTGCTTTGCATAATAGATCTGCTTGCTTCTCAATGTCGCGTATTTGTCCATCGTATTGTGCATCCTGGAACTCTTTTTTCAATGCGATTTTTATATTAAAGTCGGGATCGTTTAAATCTGGATAAAGATAGTCATGATGTTCGAGAGGATGTTTGCGGTCTAACTTATCTTTTTCGTCTAAAAAACGGTTCATAGTAGATTTTACGGCAGGTTTTTTTGCGTCTTTGTCCTCTCGTGGTTTCTTCTCCTCTTCTTTGGAATGAATGACGATCTTCTGCTTTTTTCCAATGGAATCAACCGGAACACAATCGCCTGATTTGTTTCGGCGAGTACCTTTAGGGCATCTTTTCGGTTTCTTGGATGGGTTCTCATTTTCGGGTTCTTGCCCCATGTCATTGAGAGGAAGTTCCATTGGTTCCGGAATTTTCCCGTCGTCGAACCCAAACTCCGCAAAATATTTTTTAAAGTCGTCGTCCGTTGGTTTTTCGCCTTTCATTATTTTTTCAGCGATAAAAGATTCGATATCATCTTGTGTTTGGTTTGGCGTTGGGTTTGATTTTGCATTTTTAACAGAATGTGCCTTTACCGTTGATCGAATATATTTTCGTTTTGGTTTTGGTATTGGTTTTGGTTTATCTGACATATTGTATAAATTTATCGTTCTTATACAATACTGGGACATTCTCCCTACGAGAATCCTTTCGCTAAGAATACCAAGAATACCATATTTACATAACAGGGGTCTGTCAAGTTGGTTTAGACCAGACGTTAATTCTTCATCGGTGTAGATAAAAAAGTACTAGATAACATTTTTTCAACCGCGACCAATAACCGTCTCTTCTCAACATTGTAAGATCGAATCGCGTTATAACATTCCTCGAATGTCATCCACGCAGATTCGCTCACTTCGCATGCCTGTATATGTCGCATGGTCAACGTTTCGGAATAATTCATATACGTTACGTAGTATTTGTGTTTGTAAGATTTGTAATTCGACCCAGTAAATATTTCTTCAAACGGTTGAACGTTCTTTAGCAATATTAATTTGTCTAGACTATACCCCGTTTCTTCGCAAAACTCGCGAACGGCACAGTCATAATCGCGTTCTTGATAATTTCTACGACCTTTAGGGAAACCCCATTCTGCCTCTGTCCACATATCTTCTGTCATTTTAATCAATTCTTCTAAAGTGTAACATTCGGTTTTCGTATATATTCCAGACTTTAGCGTTTCAAACTTGTTTCTTGAACTTTGCTCTTCCGCTTTATAAGGATCCGTTGCGTTTAGCGAAGAATGCGGTTCACCGATGACACCTTGAATCCCCCATAAATCATTCCACAGTTTGCTAAATGGTTCATTTATAAGTCGGCGTTTCTCGTCATTTGTCATTTGCTTTATCATATTTAGTATGTATTCTTTGTTGTATATCGAATACTTACCTCTTATAAAATCCACAAACCCAAGTGTATCTTTGCGACGGATCAGCAAATATTCCCGCGTATTATTTTTACTTGGGTTTTTGCGGTATGCTATTATTCCATAACTAATTATTGGAGATTTACACTGATGAAATGAGTGTCCATTTTTCCCACAATTATTACAATATGAACTCATTTAGGTAGTATTTTGAGTCAGAGTGCTGTGTTATTTAGTGGGGTGTGTTTATATAGATATTTAATTTTGCATTTATCCTGACCTAAATGAACAAACATCGGGATAAAAGACTGATTGAAAAACGCGCGGTATATGACTCGCATATATGGGGACCACATTTCTGGTTCTTTCTACATGCAATTGCGATGAATTACCCGGATCGCCCAAATGAGGTTACGAAACGTAAATATTACGACTTGATACAGAATATGCCTGTATTTATCCCGAGTGCGGATATGGGGAATCGATTTAGTCGTCTTCTCGATAAGTATCCCGTGACGCCTTATTTAGACAAACGCGAATCGTTTATTCGATGGACCGTTTTCATCCATAACAAGATTAATAATTTTCTAGGGAAACCGGAAATGGAATTGAGTGATGCGATTGATAATTACAATAATGCGTATGTTCCGGAAAAGTTGGAATTGTACGGGGAAACGTCTATGAAAAAGAACATCGTCTATCTGTATTCCACGATCATTTTTGCGTTGTTTCTGATTGCGTATATTGTTTATATTTAGCGTCTAGTCATATGGGTATTTGCCCATATGACCATACGTTAGAGAGTCTGGCGTTTTGTATGCCGGCGTCCTTCTTTAGGGGACATTGCCAACCGGTAAGCGCGAGAGGTTTTGTGGTCGCATCCTCTCTCCAATATCGCATAATCGATCGCGGATGCTTTACCGCCGGTAATGGAACTTGCTAACCTGGCAAGTCCCCAAGACCTCGCGGTCTGATTCGGTCGAGAACCTGACGAATAATAGGCACCTTCTCCTTTTTTCACTATTTGTTTTAACGCAGCAATACTACACTTCGTTTTGTTTGCTAGTTCTCGGTTTGGAAGTATCCTCTCGACATTGTACATTTTTTCCGCGCGAACGATATGGTCGGATTTTTTGCTTTTGAAGGAAGCGACTTTTGGGCGCGGAATATATTTGCCGGTTTTGTATGATTTCCTCGAACGCAACAATCCGAGTAATTGTTTTTTGCGGTCTTTCCGCGTCAATTGCGACGGCAAATATCTGATAGGAACCCTTATGGACCGTGTATGATTGATACCGGACATGTTCTATATATAATTATTCATACATATAGAAAGTTAGTAATGTATTATTATAATAGACGTCATTATGCGGGTTCCATTGAGTAAACTATTTCACTACGTGATTTCAATATGCACTAAATATGGGATTGATGAGTCGCATAGTTTAGGACATAGTATGCGCGTGTTTCAATTTGCAGAGCAGATTGCCGCGATGGAACCTTTTTATATTGCAAATCCAATTGCGTTCGAAGAACATAGACCGATTATTCATGCGGCAGCGATATTGCATGATACTTGCGATAAGAAATACCGGAATGAGGCAGAAGGAATATTGGAAATACGCGATCTTTTGCTGCCGATTATGCCTGTCAGTCAAATAACCACGACACTGAGTATTATTGAGACAATGTCTTACTCGAAAGTCAAGGCAAATGGAATGCCAAATTTGGGGAAATACAATACGGCGTACAATGTTGTGAGGGAGGCAGATTTACTGGATGCGTATGATTTTGATAGGTCGATGATTTATCATATGCATCGGAATGGGAAAACGGCAGAGGATGCGTATAAAGACGCACATGATTTGTTTGAGAAGCGGGTTTTGAGGCATGAGGTGGATGGGTATCTGAAGACGAAATATGCGATGGAGATGCATCCGGTGTTGTCGAAGAATGCGGTGGTAAGGATGGGGCATTGGAGAAAGACATTGAAGATGTCGACATGAAAAAGACATTGAATATGTCGACATGAAAAAGACATTGAATATGTCGACGTGAAAAGACATTGAAGATGTCGACATGAAAAAGACATTATGAAAAGGGTCCGATCCATATGACATACGAGAATGCATTGACTGCACTAAATCTCGCAATAATATAACTAAATGCGAATCGAAATCATATTGTTTCTCATTGCCGCCGCAATAATGGCAAATATTTATACAGAAGGGAAATTGGTCCGCTCGCTCACCAAATACAAGAAATACTATCAAATGGCAGGGGTCGCATTCGCTGCCTTGGCAATCTACGTTCTGTTCAAGAAAAATCCCGACCGGGCACGCGATTTGGTGTTCACTTCCAATGAGTATTTGAAGTACATGCCGGTCGACAAAAATGCATCGAGTATTTTGAACCCGATATTGGATTTCACCTCTAAATATAGTGGAGGTGCTATGGCAGGCGCGGCATCGTTCGGAGGCGAGTTTGGACATGCACATCCGATTTTGAACTTGGGAGGCGGAAGACAAGAGTATGCCGAGGCGCGTATCACGAAATCTGGGGGTCCAAGCGCATCGAATTCGACCGGAGAAGAACCCAAAGTGAAAGCAACAAAACGCTCCGTCAGTGAAACCAAGAAGAAATATGTTGCTGCCCAACAGGGATGGAAATGCGGCAATTGCGCCAAACAATTACCTGCTTGGTTCGAGGTGGATCATAAAATTCGACTCGAACATGGCGGAAGCAACCACATTAACAATTTAGTGGCGCTTTGCCGTGACTGCCACGGGGAGAAGACCGCGATGGAAAATCTGTAATCCATATTACCAGAAATTCGTCAGCAAATCCATTCTAGGAGGTAGATTTGGATTATCACATATTTTGATTTTTGTAATCGTCACATTATTACGATTAAACAAATCGCGTCCTTCTTTTATCGCAGCATTGATATTTTCTTTGCTAGTAAACTCCTCTTGATTGTATTCTTGGTGCCCGAAGTGCTCGAGTTTGTTGCGAATGAATTCCGAATCACCGAAATAACTCAGATGCCATCCTGCGTTTGGAATCGCGAACTCGCAACTCCACCGGCATGCGCTCTGCATAGCAACCCATGCTTTCAGCAAACAACATGCGGTCCATTTACCTAAATACGTCGTCAAGTTGTAGTAGTAGAAATCCATTTCGAGTGTATGTCGGTCGCCGGTTATTTTGCCGGCGCGCACATCGCGAATCACATCCGGATTCACAATTTCGTCCAAATCAGAACACACCACATAATCGTTTGCGTCGATTCCTGGCACGTGTTGTAGTCCACGGGGAATACCTTGCTCTCGTTGAAATGCTTCGTTTTCCCATTGTCTACCGTCGGTCACTTTTTCTTTATGGGGGAAATCGTCGACGACTACATGCACGATTTTATGCAAGAATTTCGCGAACCTAGGTTTGTTATCTTCAAAGTGGAGAGGTTTGGGAATACCCGTGTGCGTATGTGTCGCTTCGACCAACACAAAATAATCGACATACGGCGATAGCGTTTCTAGACGGTAATTCAACATATCTAGTTCATTATAAAACACAAATGCATCTATGATTTTCATTACATGAGAACCCGCATTCGGGGGTGCAAAAGGAGTCTCGTATGCCATTATACTATTGTTTGTGAACTATGTCGATTTGATTTTACCGCGAAACTCATCTATGTCAAATCTCTGTAATCTGTCATTAAATATATAATAAGAAAACGTATACTACTATGTCCGATGAAGAAAATGATAAATATAAAAATAAAGGAGCGTTATTGAAATATTTTATAGAATTAACCAAATCCGAATCGAGACAGGACGTGATGAACGTTCTTCTTGGATTTGCCGCAATTTCGCTATCGTGCGCGGTATTTTATATTGCGGCGAATGATCCCAAAGCAATGACCGACCAGTTCTATCTTTATTGCCTTTTCGGTGTTTTACCTGCGGCGATTGGAATGTTTTTAGCAGCAAAACTAGTTGGCGGTCCGATAACGACCAATAAATTTTATTTTTACGCAGGTACGATTTTCACTTTTATTATTTCGGTTTACCTATTTCGCCGAACAATGAACCCGGGTAGTGTTCAAACGGCATCGTATGCATTAGGGGGTCTGATTTTTCTGATTATGATTTTAGGTTTAGCAATTATATATCGCATATTTGTACGAACCGTCATTAACACGCGTGGATGGTTAGGATTTTTCCTAAAGTTCTTGTTTCTGATCCCGTGTTTGGTAATCGATTTGCTAGAAACTGTTTTCGCGGAACTTAAAATCGCCCCCAAAATGGTAATTGTCCTCTTTATATTAGAAATTTTACTTATATTAGCATACATTTATATTCCTAGGATTTCAAAAATGTCGACGAATTCGGTGGTTCTTTTAGACAAACCGCTGTTTTTGACGAATGTTCAATCCATCGGAAAAGCAAGTCAATTGTTTATGGACGTAAATGAAGTGGATAATCCGTCTAAAGCGACGGACACGATTCGGCAGAATTATTCCATATCGATGTGGATATACATCAATCAACATTCAAAAACATTTGCGGCATATTCAAAGGAGACGAATGTATTTAGATATGGTTATCCGAATTCTGCCATTGGACATCCAAGGATTGCCTATTTTAACGACATACATGATACTAACAAAACAGACAAGTTGATTGTTTATGTAAATGACGCGGTCTCAACAAACGATCCTTCCGGGGGAATCTTGTTGGATATGATACCGCAATCTTGGAACCAGGTGGTTATTAGTTACAATAAATCGGTGGTTGATATTTTTATAAATGGCGATTTAGTGAAAAGTGAACCGTTGTCGCATGAGGCAAGACCGGAATACAATGTGGGGGATATAATCGAAGTCGGAGAAGGCGACAATACATATATTGGCGGTGGGTTGCATGGGTCTATTTGCAATGTGGTATACCATAAATCCCCGTTGACACTTTTTCAAGTTGCAGGCGAATATAATCTAAACCGATATAGAACTCCGCCGACTCATATTCAGTAATATAGTGAGATGAACTCCAAAACAAGGAACAAAATACTGACATATTCTATATTTGATAGTTGAAATATGAATACAGTTTTGATTATATTTTTAGTTTTCGTAATTATACTTGCAATTTACCTTGTAGCGCAATTCTATAATCCAAATTATTTAATAAAGAATTCTGCCAAGTTGAATATTTCGAATACGTCTACGCCGAGTAGTGCTACCCAAACAATTATACCAGTGACTTCGATTGATAATCCCGGGTCAGTTCGGTATTTTTACGAAGGATGGTTCTTTATCAATACAAATGCGCCAATTCAAACTGCCAATGTTTTGTTTAATCGAGGTAATAATTTTGTGGTGACATTGACTGGCAGTACGTTGAATCTGTATATAAATACGACTGCAACGAATTCGAGTTCGAAGGGGGTTAGTTCGGTCGGCGTATTAGATACAAACGGATTAACTCCTCTCATTTCTGTTCCAAATTTCCCATTCCAAAAATGGTGTCAACTGGTGATTAATGTAGATGGAACTTCGGTAGATTTATATATTGATGGTAAATTTGTGCAAAATGTTAAAAGTTCCACACTGATTAATGCGAATTTAACCGACCCGATTTCATATGGAAATCAATATACTATTGGACATGTGGCAAGATTTAGAAGACCGGATACTTCGATTAATCCTCAAGGGGTTTGGAGTAGTTACATGAATGGAAGTGGACAAAATTATTCTATAACAAGTTATCATTTGAACGCGCAAGTGACAAAGAATAAACATGTGACTATTGACCAACGGTTGATCTAAGGATCTTACCAAAGGTTGATCTAAGGATCTTACCAAAGGTTGATCTACGATCTTACCATCATATATTTCGTATATTATGAACGAAATATATGAAATAACTATATATTCGGAATAATAATGAACTATTTAGCAATTGGATTAGGAATTATACTTATTATTACTATCTACTACTTTTACTACTATATGACAAATACTACGTTGACTTCTGGGTTACAAGAATTGAAAAAACCATTAACCATTCCCTACGAAAAGTTAATAAACCCGAATTCAATGACATATAGTTATCAAACATGGGTATACTTATCAAGTCCAACGGCAACCTCGACTAAAATATTTTACAGAGGAAATAATTCCGGCGCAACTGCGTACTCTGAGTTTGAAGTCGACATAAGTGGACAAACCCTTATATTGCAAGCAGGATCAGGTTCATCTTCACCTAACCAAGTTATGACGATTACTACAAATTTTCCTATACAAAAATGGACATATTTAGTAATAAATGTATCCAACTTGAAAACGTTTGAAGCATACATAAATGGAAAGTTAGCAAAAACGGTGAATGTGTCGAGTGGAAATTCGTTAGTTCCGACATTCCGTACAAGTAGTCTCTATATAGGAGACACTACATTGAATGGTTACGTCACGAAGTTTACTCGCCTGCCGAAAGTATTAGACGCGAAAACCATATGGGAGAACTATTTAAGTGGTAATGGATTAAGCAGTTTCTTAGCATCATTGATGCCGTATGGACTCAACATGAGCATTTCAAACGGAGAAGACGTTGTTCGTGTTGTGAATATGTGGTAAATTGGAACACTCCTCTATAACAGTCGATGCTTCGTATTATATTTGCGGAAAACACACATCGTGTTATGCTTGTCGCTCTGATATTCTCTCTAATATCTGGTTATTAAAATATACGAATCATGTCTGATTATTTAAACAACGCAAAGGCATCAATTGGAAATACAGCAGAATCGATTCAACAGAGTTTACCCGATACAACCCAAGTTGCAACAAGCATTTCCGACAGTGCCAATTCATTTAGAGAATCTGCCCAAACAGCAACAGAGGACTTTTCGTCGCAAGGCGTGATGAATGCAAGTCAAGAGTTTTTAAATTCAAACAGCATCATTGCCCGTTTCGTCTTTGTCATCTTAGTCCTAATCGTTTTTATGATTTTGCTGAATCTCGGAATGGGTTTAGTCGCTTATTTCGTTACCCCTAGCAAGAGTCCTTACATTATTCATGGCATGTTGCCGGGGTCGGGTTATACTGTTTATCCGCAAGACCCGGCAAGTGGAACCGCGGTTGTTTATAGATCAAATAACCAGACAGGTGGAATCGAATTTACTTGGGCAATTTGGTTAAAAGTCGATGCAATTCCAGTTGATACAAATTACCACACGGTTTTTGTCAAGGGGACGGACCAATATACCCCGAATGGGGTGGCGACCGTAAATAATGGTCCGGGACTTTATTTATACAAAAATACCGACGACAAAGCAGATGGGAAGAACTCGTCTCAATTGAGTTTGTTGTACCAAATGGATGTGGTTTCTCCCGATGCCAGCGGGCAATATACGCCTCAACAAGCAATTATTCCGAATCTCCCGATTGGCAAATGGTTCCATGTTGCCATTCGCATGCAAAACAAGACAATGGATTGCTACGTGAATGGTGTTATTTCGAGTCGGGTTTCATTTGGCGACTATATCCCGAAACAGAACTATGATCCGATTGTGTATGCTGGAAACGGCGGGTTTGCTGGTGCTGCTTCGAATTTGCGTTATTACGACTATGCAATGTCGGTGTTTGAGATAAACAGTGTTGTTTATTATGGTCCCAACTTAAATTCTGCCGGAGGTGCGTCTAGCAGTTACTTCGATTATTTAGGACAAAGTTGGTACTCTGGAAATGTGCCGAATTAATAACCTCGGCATTCCTTTTGCATACGCTAACCCGATTTTTCATACATTTATTTGCAATAAACGTATGAAACTATGCTATATAACCTCGCACCATCAATATGACAGACTCGAGTTTTTGTCAACAGCGGAAATTAATGCAAATGTTTAATGTGCCTCTTAATCGGTTTACCCCAGTAAATCCGTATGCTGCAGGTAATTTTACGAAGATGCAACTAGATATGAGAAGAAAAGCAGAGGTTCTTAAATACAGTGCTAACAAGTCCTCTTCACAAACAAACAATTTAACAAAAAAACAGCAATTTGCTCTATTGATTAAAGGTGGAATCGCATCTCCATCCCAGGCAGTAATGTCAAGTGATTCCGTTACTTGCGATGCAGATGAAATGATTTTAACGCCGACAACTTCTTCTGATGTTCCTGGACCAGTGATGTACTTATATAACGATAAAACGGTTCCTCTCTATAATTATTCGGATTTCAATACTCGAACTTACCCGGATTTCATTCCAAATAATCTGGAACCATGGCAATTTGTGGCGAAATCCGATATTCTTGTATACGATAACGGAACAAGCATTCTTTATTACTTAATCATCAATAACAGTATTAGTAAATCCCTCTACGCTTATAACATTGTAACTCCGGTTGGATTAACCATGGCGGGGTCGATTCCGCCTGGATACGTTCCCCCTTCGGGGTTTAACGGAAATGTTTCTTTACAAATAAACAGTGCATCGTTATTGGTCTATTATAATAATGAATTAGTGAAAACTGTTTCCCCTACAACCTTATCTAATTTTGCTGTTGTAGTTAAAATACCGATAGTTAACACTAGTTCATCGTCGCTACCGTTTAGCGTTAAACAATTTATAGGTAACTTGGCATTTAACAATGTGCAACTCTATACTACGGCGTCATACGTATATACGTTTGTTTTGAGCGTTGATATAAACGTCAGTCAAAGTGATACTGGTGTAATTGATTATATTGCAGTAATTGCGAATATGTCAAAGTCAAATACATCGATTGCGACTGGGTGTTCAATAGTACAAGTAGGGCAAAATTCAGTCAATATGGGTTCTTCTATTACCGGGAAATAATAGATCGACTAAGGTTTCAAACACTCTGACTGACTCGCAAATATTTGCCCAGATATACATTTATCGTGTTCTGTCACTTCCACACATCCTCTTGTGCCCGAAAATTCGCCTACATAACACCAACCTGCTCTCGGTTTTTGTGTGCTGATTGGTGTGACGGTAGGTTCGGTCGATTGAACTGGCACTGGTTCTGGTATTGCTCTTGGATAGGTCCATGCTCCTATAGCATCACTTATGTCTATTTGTTTAGAAGCGTCGATCCCTGGATTGGTAGAATTCATAAGGAGGTCGCCAATTGAATGGGTCGTTCCTTTAGCAATATCGATTCCGAGAGTGGTTGTTCCTGCAACCACGTCAGCACTACCATTTATAAGTCCTCCCGCAGCAAATCCAATCATCGACAATAGGTCTTTAAACGCAGGAACGAGTGGTTCCGTTATAGTAGATACAATGGTCCCTAATAGTTTTAGCAAATTAATTCCAATTAGTGACAGGATGACTATGACAAGCAAAATGATAATAATCGCATTTTTGTTGCTAAATAGAGTCGCAAAACTATCTAGAATTGATGGATTGTCAGATGAATAGGCAGTTTCTTCTGATGCTCGAAATGGTTTACTTATGGTTTCGGTTTCTGACATTATATGAGTTAAGTATGCGAATGTTTATAATATAATAACACATTTTCAATGGTGGTTTGTGGGGCGAATGACGACTCGTAGTATTGCGAGTTATATTTTATTTTAGGATAATAAATGATTGCCTCTGGGTTTATTGAAAATTTCTTTTTTATTAGTTTAGCGCTTGTTTTTGTGCTAGTGCTTTTATTGGTATATCATTTTAAAAACAGAATCACCGTTGCAGAAAAGAAGAGTGATTCTATGTACGGACTGTTGACCGCGGTGGTAAAAGAAATTAAAACATTGAGAGGAATGTTCGGTTTAGGAGGAGTATCCGGACCGGTGACAGGCGAACCCGAACCCCCAAGTATAGAGGTGAAATCGAAAACTACCCCAGAAGTAAATGTGGGCGTATTATCTTGCAACGATTCACATGGCACGGTACAAAATGGATCCGCGAATATTCCTCCTACGGGCAACTCGAATAAATTTGCTGCTTTCCTTGAAAACGCCGGCGCGGAGGAACCGCGAGAAGTGATTACACTTGAATTCTCTGCATCAGATAATAAGATTGTTGTGTCGGATGTAGACGACAGCGACGAGGAAAGTGAAAGTGACAGTGACGAAGAAAGCATTAGCGATGATGAATCTACCGTGTCAGAAAAAGAGGAAGATGATGCTAAAGAATGCACCCTAGATGTTCAAGAAATCGATCTGAACAATGAACCGTCTGTTTCCGAATTGAATGACGAGACGGTGGTATCGGAACATGTACAAGAGGTAGACATCTCCAATATTCTTAGCGGGGTAAACTCGGATGAAATCGAAGTTAATTTAGTGGAAGCAAAACCAGAAATAGACAATACGTTGCCCCAACTACCATCCATCGAGCAACTTCGCAAGATGAATATTAATCAATTAAAAACGATTGCCTCTCAACATGGCATTTCAACTGACATAAGTAAGATGAAGAAACATGAACTAATTTCGTTGATTCGAGGCGGAGTCGATGCATAAATGAATCTTTATCGGTGTAAAATATAAGAACCCAAAAATGTTTACTTCATTCAACGACCAGGATTTAGATGGATTTGCGAAGCAAAAAATAGCAGTTGTTCATCCGAGTATACAAGAAATACCAACATCTGCTAGAGGTTATGCAGCAAACAATGTTTACCCCGGATTTCCGCCTTTGATGAATGACGGGCGAGCGTTGATTGCTTCTTGGCAACCTGAAGCGGTAGAAAATAACCATCTTCTCAAATCAAGTGGAGTAACTTCGAACTGGGAATACCGTAAATACTTGACGCACAATGCTCCTTCTATTATTCAACGCAATTTTAAGGAGGCGGAGAATGATTGTGGATATGTCGATTTAGATGTAAAACGAGGTAACAATTCTTCTTATTTGCCGATATTTGCTGGATTGCCTAAAACGTATTCTTCTCCTGCTCAATATGATTCGTATATTCAACCGGAGAATCAGTATGGACGGTTTGCGAGTGATTTGAAGACGAGTTATTTATCGCGTGAACAGTTGGCAGCGAGAACGGTGACGCCGGTGATTACTCAGGCAGAGTTATTGGAATGGGAAAAGAGTCGTTAGTCGTTAGACTCTGACGTGAAAAAGAGTCTTTAGTCGTTAGAATGAAAAAGAAAGAGTCGTATTTCGTGTTGCCCATACGACTAGTCGTTAATATAAACCGGAATTTTATATTAACCAACTTCATTATATCATGGCATCATCTACTATTATACGCTATTCATTTGGAGAGGATGATAAATATTTTTATGAATTTAAGTTCCACGGGTATTTAGTACCAGGGAGTGCGAATGTTATTACTACAGTTATGATGGTTCATACGAATATCAGAACAGATCCCCCTTCTTCAATTGACCCGTATATTCCTGACCTTGTTCAATTTATAGCAAAAAAATGCGTCGAGTATAACGCAAATTATGACGGGTTTCATAACTTTTTGATTCCGTATTCATTAGACGAATCTGCAAACATAGCACAACAAGTGAATGCGGCAATTGAAACCCTAAAATTGGGAAAATAAAGTACTACACGTGTTGATTGTGATTATCATAATCGCACTACCATTTATACACCATGGCAACATCGCATCCCATACAAGCGATTGCGGTATTCAATGACCGGAAAATAAAAGGAACCGTCGTTTTCACAGAGGACTTGAAGAAAGGCACGGTCATAATAGATATTGATTTGGAGGGATTAAAGAAATCCGGAAAACACGGATTCCATGTTCATGAATCTGGCGACCTCTCTGACCATTGCACAAGTATGTGTGCGCATTTCAACCCTTACGGTAAAACCCATGGTTGTCCTGGAATGAAAGCGCGGCATGTAGGCGATTTAGGAAATTTGGAAACAGACAATAATGGATTTGCTAGATATCGAATGGAAGACGACCATATAAAGTTGAGAGGAAGCAAAGCAAACATCATTGGGCGAGGACTAATTATACATGCAGATGAAGACGACTGTGGTCAGGGCAGAGACTCTGCAAGTCTGGCAAATGGAAATGCCGGCAAACGAATTGCTTGTGCTGTCATTGGGTATTCGAAGATGAATTTTGCTAAATGTTGAAGAATTTACGGACCCTGAATGTCTAGTCGTATTTTTTGTTGCCCTCCGATAAATGCTCGGGGAAGTTATCTTATGGCAACACATGACTCTCGAATACAAATGTTTGCCTTGCAATAAGATAAATAGTATTTGTCATGGAATACCATTCATCAACGCATGCGACTTATCAGTTTTGATGTGGGTATCAAAAACCTAGCATATTGTGTTTTTTCGTTATCGTCCTCTCCCAATTCGCAACTTACTTGGTCTATCCCGGAATGGAATTGTGCAAATCTCCTTGCATTTGACGCACCCGAACCGGTCGAAATAAAACCATGTTGCCACATGATAAAGGGTAAACGAAAATCCGACGCAGACCATCCTTGTAATAAAAACGCGAAATGGATGGCACCAACGGATGCAGACAAAGTATACTGCGAGATGCATGCCAAAACCCATACGGATTGGATTATCCCTAAAAAGGTCCATTCTACCTCTCATATCAACAAACTGAAATTGCCAGAATTAGAGAAACACCATACGAATTTGTTTCCGAATATATTCACACACGAACAAACTACCAAAAAACTGAAAAAATCGGAACTAGTTGAGAGGATAAATACTTACTATGAATCGAGATGTTTTCGTCCTCTCAATGAAAACCCCCAAAAAACGAAAACCGCAGGGGAAATAGATTTAGTGACAATTGGACGTGCCATTCGCCGACAACTGGATGGAGACCTCGCGGTCGAAGGTGTTACACACGTGGTCATAGAAAACCAGATATCAACCATTGCTGCTAGGATGAAGACGATTCAGGGCATGATTGCACAGTATTTTATCATGCGGTTCGGCGACAAGGTTCATATTGAATTCGTGTCCTCTCATAATAAACTCAAAGGGTTTGATTTGTCGAAAGAAAAACGAGAGGACAAAGAAGAACATAAAACAGATTCGGAGACAATTTCATTCGATGCTCCGAAGTCCGTAAATCCTATACCATCCAAAAAGGATAAAACATCCTATAAAGCAAATAAATCGGACGGAATTGATATTTGCTGCCGGTTCTTTGAATCGAACCCGGAGATGAGAGGATGGAAGACCTATTTTGAGAAGTCGAAGAAACGCGACGATTTAGCAGATTGTTTTTTGCAAGGCGTTTGGTATCTGAAGTCCAACAAAATAATAAATTACGCGGACAACTTAAAAATAAATAGTGTAATCGTATCATAAACAAAACAATGGAAGTAATTGATATTGGTTTAGGCGATTTAGACCCAACTCCGATTACTCTCAATTTGCGCGACGATTTTGAACCAAAATCGGTGAATTTTGGTGGCGGAATTGAGATGTTTATGAATGACGACCAACGAAGCAATGGAAAACAGGTGAATGTCGATTTTTCGGATTTAGATAAATTGGAGTCGCAATTAAATCAGTTGTCTTCTTCTGCTCCTGCCGCTTCTTCGGATTCACTTTTTGGCGAAACGACGAAATCGATTAGCGGAATGGCGTCGAGTTTTTTTGGGTTCGGTTCATCGGAACCTGCCGCAAAACCCGCGAATAGTGGATACGAACACAACGATTCGAAATTAGGACAGTCGACAACAAGTAGTTTAGGAAACACGAAAACGTGGGATGGATTCACGAAAGTGGGAGACATACCTCCGTCGAACGGGTATTCGAAACCATCCTCTACAAACAACATGTCTGATCGTGAAAAGCGCAGAAAGAAGCGCGAGATGATTAAGAAATTGGATGAGTGGTATGAGTCAGGGCAGTTGAAACAGCGCCCGAGCAGTTTCACCCTGGATTCTCCTTATGAGGAAGTAGAGGATGAATACGAGGGTGCTCTCGAGGACAAGAGGAAGAAGGACAGTGTGAAGTTGCAAGGTTGGTGGTTCATTACTTTAGTGAATTCGCTCGAATATGCCAATGCTGCCTTTGACCCGTTCGGTGTCAGTTTGGATGGATGGGGCGAGAAGGTATCCGAGGATTTGCCGGAATATGAGGAGATATTTTCCGAGTTGCACGATAAATACAAGGGGGGTAAGATGGCGCCGGAAGTGTCGCTTATCATGCGTCTTGGATTTAGTGCTGCCGTTGTCGGGTTTTCGAACAAGGCACTATCCTCTGCTGCTCCTGCATTCGGTGATGTCATCAGACAAAGTCCCGAGTTGATGCGCACGTTCAATGATGCGACGGTGAAGGCACTGAGTCAACAGAGTCCCGGATTTGCGTTTGCATCGAATCTGATGAAACCATCGCAGGATGATGTGAGTACGTCGTTTGGACCGCCTCCTAAACCTATTGAGACCAAATCGCAACCACCGCCAGTGAGACCAGGGGCGATGCAGTTTAATCAAGAACCGGGGCGTAATTATGCGGCGACGGCAAATCCGATGAACAGACCCGATATCGCGTTAGGTCGCGGAGCGAGTATTAGTGCCGGAGTCGGGTCGAATGCTGCCAATGTGAGTGCCATGTTCAAAGAATCTGGCATCGATGTTGGTAATGGATATTCCGACTTGAGAAACCAAGCACACTCGTCTACCCCGAGTAGACCCGAAATGAGAGGACCGCAAAACGACGTGGATGATATTTTGTCTGGATTGAAGATGAAGACGATTAATATTCACGAACAACCAAGCACGAATACAGGTAGTGGTGTAAGAGTAGAAGACGAGTCGGTGGTCAGCATTTCTTCATTGCGTGATATGGCAAACATGGGGGTTCCTAAGAAGACAAATCGCCGTAAAAATGGATCCGACAAAAATACCATTTCGTTAGGAGATATCTAATCGCAGAGTTACGGTATTATATATTATTCATCAAATGTAAATTTGATGACTAATGACTCTAATGACTCTAATGACTAGTCATATACGATGGTCATATACGATGTTCATATGGGTATTTGCCCATATGATCAGACGTTAAAACCGCTTCAAGATATATATTCAAAATGGATGAAAATGACATACATCATTTTAGTGATAACGTAGAGTATTCGAATATAGACGACTTTATTGATAAACCTGTTTACATTCGAAGGCAAGTGCAGAGTTGTTCCGACTTTAGTCAGTTGCGTGGAAAAAATGCACAAACGTGTAAACAAATAGAACTCGACATCGATGTCGAGAGGACAAGTTCCTTCTTGAAATCCGAACTACGCACGTTTTCGATTCGAAAGAACCGAACGGAAAATTCCGATGCGTGGGGAGTAGGGGGGGAGATTCCATCCTCTCAAGATTCAGTAGAGGAATGGAACGAGGAAGACGATTCGTTTTCTATTAAAAAACATCGAAATGCGAATTCGTTCTCATCTAAATTCTATTCCACTCCAAAAACACTTAGTGCATCATTTACCAAGGTCGTGAATAATTTGTTTGAAAACCCCGACGGAAGAATGACTAGTTCTCAACGGGTCGCAATTTTAGCGTTCACCGCATTCGAAGCATATAGAACAATAATTAGCAGTTTTCTGACGGTGTTTGTTCCACAGAGTTGTAATGGGTATTCTTGTACTATTTTACAGAATATCGTACCGAAAGACAACCTGGAAACCGCGGCAATATCCATGAACACTTTCATGGCAGTATACTTTTGCTGGTTGTTTACGATTGAACGTATCCGAGAAACACTTGTAAAAAAGTATTTAATCGCAGATAAATCTTCTGCGACGGATAAAGACTATCTGATAAGTATGCTTTCTGAAATGAAACCGCATCAAAGACAACGAATACTTCGAATAAATCGTATCTACCGAATATTTGCACAGATTTTGCTAATTGTCTTTTTCGTAAACGCCGGGATTAGTTGTGTGGTTATACAGAAGAACTACTTGAATAATACGACCGTCATTGTTTTTATTACGAACACACTTTTCATGATCAACCGCATTCACAAAGCACTGAAGATCACATCCTCTGGTGAATATAATATATATTCTGCTTATCGGTCAGATAATTTGCTGTATAATCGATATCGAGGCGAGATTGCAAAGAATTATGGGTCGATCGTTATGGAATTGTAAAAAATTGAAAGACTTTTTATGTCTGTTATTTTGAAGACAGAACTTACGTGGAAACACAATTACTTGACAATCAGTCTCTCTCTTTCTCTCTCAACAATGAACATCAGCACTTTAAACATGAATTCCGAAATTCCTACTACGGTATTCTCATTCGTGAATCGGAATGTTAATATTATTCCGACGTATGATTCGCCGGTACGCTCTACTACGGAACCGGTTGCTCCTTGGGCACCACCTTCCCAAGGTATCCGGCGCACATTGTCTGCCGATGCGAACGCCATAAATCTATCTGCGAACTTCGAACGTGAATTCGAGGAAGACGAATTTATTCGGCGTATGGATTCTTTGGTGTTTCCTGATATGGATACCGACGACCTAGATAATAGTATGTACCAAGAACACTACACGATCCCGGAAGAACAACTCTATGGGGATGTAGACGACATAGATATTGTGCCGCATCCGAACATCACGCTCTTTCGCGGAGAAAACCCGGATCGTTCTGACGATGAAGAAATGATATTTGACTTGGACCAAGAAGGCGACGAGGACACCATCATTCCTACATACGTAGATCAAGTGCAGACGGATTTTGACGAATACGAATACGATGACGAGGGCGATACCGTCATTACAGAGGAAAATTGCCCGAGCATCAACGTCAAGGATGAAGAGGCAACACACAGCACCCAGTGCAGATTCGTCAAGATGGACTATCTCGAAACACAAAGTACGTACCCAATTCCCTGTGCAGTCTGTAAGAGAACGATGAAATACCATACCGTTTACGAGACAAATTGCGAGCATGCACTTTGCTGCCACTGCTGGATATCTCATGAAACCCGTTCGGACGAAAGATACGAATATGCTTACGACGAATTCATCATGTGCCCTATTCCCAGTTGTCGCAAAACGATTCGGAACACGACTGCCTACGTAGTAAAACCTGACATGTAATCTTTCCTATAATATGTTTATTTCTTTGCCACATGGACACAACAAGGTAAGTAATATTATTGTATTTGTATTTGTATTTGTAATAAAATAATAAATAGTTTTTTATCGTTCGGGATTTTGAGAGGAGGACGCATTTGGTCGAACCAACTGGGTATATGCATCTAGCAAATCGTTCATGTTGAATGCAAATTCGCTTTCATAATAACCCGATTCTGTGTTTACTGCGCCATTTACACTCGTTAATATACCAGAAAGAATCTGATTGATTGCTCTAGAGGAGGATGTGGTATGTGTGGTTGACCGATTATTTATGCTGTTGCCACTCGGGTCGGGTTGTGATAATGTAGACTCATCGGTCGTGTTGGTCGTGTTATTTGTTTGTTGCGACTGAGTAGGCAAAACGCTTGCTCTACAAACAGGACATCTGCTATGACGCTGAAACCATTCCATGAGAGGTTGGTGCCCGAATATATGTCTACAATTATTAATCTGCAAAATATTTTGTCCGGGTTCAAACTGATCCCAAGTAATCGGGCATCTGGTCTCATTCATCGATGCATCATACTGTATCAAATGCGTCGCGTTGGCAATCTGTTCATTCGTGATTCCTGTATCGGTCGGTTGGTCTGTCCTAGGTTCAAGCAGTTGGGTATAAATAAACCCTCGTCGAACATTCGACCTGTTAAGAGTAGGGGGAGTAGGGGGAGTGTATGAATAGGGCAGTTCTTCCTCATGTAGTCCTCTACGTTCGTATTCTTGTGATTCAGGCGAATACATGTCCGTTGTTATGTGAGAAACCCGGTCTAACCAATCATCCACATTTAGATTTGAAACGTTTCGGGTATTTGGGAAAACGTGATTTGATATGCCTAATTCGCATCCGATCAATCTAAACGCGCGTCTCATGTTTTCTTGATAGTCCTCCATTATATCCGATATCAACCTTAGACGTCTTCCTTGCAACTCATACCTCTGATAGTTTCGATTGTATGGAACATAATTTCCAGACGGATTCATCTAATATCAATAATACAATTAAACAAATGCCGATGTTTATATACATTTGGGAATACAGATTTTAATTATGACTTCATATCCATGTGGTTTAACCAATTTAGGAAACACGTGTTTTCTGAATTCATGTATACAATTATTAAATTATACTGAAGAACTTGCAAATATCTCTGACGATCCCTCTCATCCTTCAACAGATGATCATGCAGTATTCCAAGAGTGGAGAGAATTGCGTAAACTCATGATACATGCAAGAGGACAAATGCCCAATCCATCAGCAACTCCTGGTAAATTCGTGAGAACAATACACGAAGTCGCAAGAAAAAAAGGACGTGAACTTTTTACAGGGTGGGCGCAAAATGATTTACCGGAGTTTTTGCTATTTATGATTGAATGCATGCATAACTCCAAAAAACGCGCGGTTAAGATGAATATCAACGGGTTGCCAGAATCTGCCACAGATAGTTTAGCACTTCAGTGTTACAAAATGTTAAAAGATAACTACGAGAGGGGCGATTACTCGGAAATTTCGGACATTTTTTACGGTGTTTACGTGTCGCGTCTTCTTACGCCAGATGGGTCTGTTCACCATTCGAATAAACCGGAATCTTATTTCATCTTGGATTTGCCTATACCGGGGTCCTCTCGACAAACAACATTGATAGATTGTTTTGATGCATTTGTAGGAGATGAACTGTTGTCTGGATGGTTTAACGAGAAGACGAACAGGAAAGAACCGGTTCGGAAAAATATTGTATTCTGGAGTTTTCCAAATATTCTTGTGATCACGTTAAAGAGGTATTCGCCGGACGGAAGAAATAAGAACAATGCATTGGTAGACTTTCCTCTCGACAATCTAGATTTATCGAAATATATTGTTGGGTATAAGGCAAGTTCATATAAATACAAACTGTTTGGGGTTGCAAATCATATGGGAGGTATTATGGGCGGGCATTATACTGCTTTTGGCAGAACGGAACGTGCCCTCGGCAGAACGGAACCAGACGACAATACATGGTACTGTTTCAACGATGCTCATGTAAGTGAAATCGACCCTCGAATGGTAGTTTCGCCGTCTGCTTATTGTCTTTTTTATCGAAAGAAATGATGGAACATGGTATATAAAATATAATCAAATATATTATAAATCAATGAGTGGTAATCAGATTACATCTAATATAACAACAACACCTAAAAATACGACTTCGGCACCTACGACAACCACCACCTCACCAGATTCATCGAAACTAAATACCGACACCTTATTTCAAATATTTACGGATTCAAATATAGTTATTATTCTATGGTTTTTAGTAGTATATTTTGTGGTGTATTTGATATTGAACATCGTTCGCGGGAAAGACGGAGTGCGAAGTTCACTTTCAAGATGGGTTGATATTGTTGCGTTACTGTGCGTTCTCATTTACATAGCATTTACCTATTTTGATAAATCCGAAGATGAGAAGAAAAAAATGATCTCAAACATGTATTCTGATTTCAAGACTTACTTGAACTCGCCTTTAACCATCATTTCAGTAGGGTTCTTTATATTTACGTTTTACATTGTTATTTACATTTTGTCAATTCCAATGGATTCGTTCGGGAAACCAATCATAATATCGATTATTGAAAACGGCGCATGGATATTTTTCGCATTGGTATTGTTCTCCACATTTTTGAAATATGTTGCAAACGTTTCATTGACTGATTTTATGGACAATGTCGGAAATAAATTACAAGAAAAAGCAGACAGCGTAACTTCACCGTCGTCATATACAATTAATAACGTATTTAACTCTCAAACTATAATCGGAAACACAATATCTGGTAATACATCCGTATCGTCGCCGAAAGTTCCAGTCAAACTAGATGAAGTTTTTAACATCGGAAATAATATGTTTACCTACGATGATGCGCAATCGGTATGTGCCTCTTATGGTGCTAGACTTGCCACTTACGATGAGATTGAGGCGACATATAATAATGGGGGCGAATGGTGTAACTACGGATGGTCCGATGGTCAAGCAGCGTACTTCCCGACACAGAAATCGACCTGGAAAAATTTGCAGCAGTCTGAGACGACTAAGCATGCGTGTGGAAGACCTGGTGTGAATGGAGGATATATTGATAACCCGAATATTCGATTTGGAGTCAACTGCTTTGGACAAAAACCGAAACCATCTACTTCCGATTTAGCGACAATGTCTTCTGGCGTTGGTATTACCATTCCGAAGAAACCGGAAGATACTTTGCTAGAGCAGAAGATCGAATTCTGGAAGAACAACCGGGAGAAGTTGCTGAAAATCAATAGTTACAATAATAACAAGTGGTCTATGTATTAAGCAAGGGAACCCATGGTTCCCTTCGGAACCCTCCTTCAAGGGAACCAAGGTTACTACGAAGTGCCTTCGGAACCCTCCTTTGAAGGGAACCAAGGTTACTACGAAGTGCCTTCTGAACCCTCCTTCAAGGGAACTACGTTCCCTTCGGAACCCTCCTTTTTATACCGCACCGAAGGTGCGGTCTTGGCAGCGCATTCGCGCTGTCTTAAGTCATGTGAACATTAAATAATTATTCATATGACTAATAATAAATGTGTCGCGAATGCGACACCACGACCGCACCTTCGGTGCGGTATAAAAAGGAGGGTTTCGAAGGGAACCATTGGTTCCCTTGTTTCGAAGTGACTATGGTTCCCTGGATTGTTTCCAGTTGTTCCAACTGATATTCTTCGGTTCTTGTTGTTGAGTGGGGGTCGGGTTCTCCTCCTCTCGTTGTTTATCCAACTTATCCCCCAACCGCACCGCACTATCCACATACAACTCCTTCAATATCTTCCCCACCATCACCGACCCTTCATTCTGATCCAACTGCCCCTGCTCTATCAACTCCAGAACCCGAATCAACTTGACCATAATCATCAGATTCAACTCATCCTTCACCAACTTGTGAAACAAATCAGTATACAAATTGTACATGAGAGGCGCAGCAATTTTACACATTTCGGTGAATTGATCCGGACTCAATTGTCGCAATTCCTGGTTGGCGCGTTTCAACTTCTCAATATCGCGCATACCATCCAACAATAGTCCGCTATGTTTTAGGCGTCGAATATCCTCTGTATGGTCCACATAGTCTTGGTTCTGTGCCAACATCTTTTTCAAATTCAACTTCTCTTCCGTATTCATATTTCTATATATACGGAATTTGATGCATTATATGTTTATATGCGTTAATAAGCGTAATGCATTATTATTTATCTACTTTATGAAAACATGAGTTCCCATATTTCCCAAATTCTATCGAATTTTAAACTATTTAGTCAAAACGCCGAAACAATTCCAAATAAATCTTTGCCGATAGAAAGTACCATTAAGTACAAATTGACCTTGGGATTTCTTATTGTGGTTGTCATCTTATTGGTGTACTTTAAACGAGAAGCAGTGAGTAAAGTAGTTGCAGGTTGGGTGAACGTTTCAAGTGTAAACGATTTTTTAGGCAATCTCTGGATAAACACGCATTTAACATCCGCAGGCGAATTGGCATCTACTTATGTTCCTAAAGAGTTTTCAGAGGTTCTGAGCGAATCCGTGATCGACTCTTTACCGTCTGTATAACTAACCACGAATCGGCAGGCATATATGCTAGTCCTTAGCGTCTAGTCGTATGGGCAAAAACCCATACGACTAACGTATATGACTAGTAGTGTTTTCCGTTGCCCATGGGCAACAAAAAATACGACTAGTCATTAGACGTTAGAATCTCTGTAATATATAAAAATTATGAACAGCGAACCGATCACAAATCAACCTCCCATCAACCCACCCCCTAATAATGTAGGTGTTTCGCCATCCAGTCTATTTGAACAAATATACAATGGTGCATTTGGAACAATGAAGTGGTTTGTTGGATTGCGATGGTATGTAATTTTGTGTATAGTGGTATTTGGGTCGTATCTTTTTTTTCAAATGGAATATGCGATTGAGACCCGACGTATTTCGAGAGAACTTAAGAGAGGCGAAACGAAGAAAAAGATCACGGAAGATGATGATGAACCGACGGATCAAAAGGAAGGCATGAATAAAAAGGAAGGCATGGCATCGTATAATCGGGTTGATAAGATAAAAGGCATTCTTCGACAGAATAATATAGAACACACAAAGAAACGGGTGTCGTTCTATAATGAAAATACGTCGAGCAATACAGTAAACCCCATATCGCAAATTTATAATTGGTGGATATTGCCTTGGGCATATGTGTTATTTAGAAGTATTGGTATTCATATCCATTGATATGGACACCCTCATATGACTAACTAACTAACTCAAAATGAAAATATGACAAATATGTATATAAAATGGCAAAAACGAATCCCGTGTTTATTCTAATAGGCGTTTTAGTGGTAGCATTTGTCGTATTGCTTCTATCTTCTCCTGGGGTTGTTCCGTATGATAACAAGAAACGTAATTATGCAGAGGCAATGAAACCAATTGAGAATAGTGCGGCGTCTTCCAATCCCGTTCCAGTTTCTACTAAACAGAGTGGAAATAATAGCGCGAGCAGTGGAGATGGAATCGCGTCTGTGGTCTCTAACATGTTGCCGTCGTTTGGTACAGAAAACTTTGAACCAATGGTAGATGAACCGAAATCAGTTCAATACGGTCCTTTTCGGGATTCCGAAATCATTGATAGATTTAGTCAAGTTACTTCGAATGGGAAGGATGGAGTGGATGGGTGCGTTTCTTCCGGGTTGACTAATGCGGGCGGATATATTTGCTTAACGCCGGATTTGATTCAAATGTTGAAGACGAGAGGCGGGAACGCAAAGGGAACCTAGCAAGGGAACCAAGGTTCCCTTCGAAACCCTCCTTTTTATACCGCACCTTCGGTGCGGTCTCGGCAGCGCGAATGCGCTGCCTTAAGTCATGTGAACATTAAATAATTATTCATATGACTAATAATAAATGTGTCGCGAATGCGACACCACAACCGCACC
>Ga0164295_10000202_pt1 | contig 50031 bp, 62 predicted proteins | sample GEODES006metaG_FD_111798 | JGI IMG/M metagenome (GOLD analysis project Ga0164295, IMG submission 111798) | Oligotrophic lake water microbial communities from Sparkling Lake, Wisconsin, USA - GEODES006 metaG | ecosystem: Environmental > Aquatic > Freshwater > Lake | place: USA: Sparkling Lake...
CAAACGCCGATTAATATCAATGTGTTCTTAAATAATTCTTTGTGTTTTTGTAAATATTTATAATCAAATTTTTTGTTACATTTATTACAATGTAACAAATATATAAATCTTGAACATTGTGATATATGAGCCATTTTTTGTTTTTTATAAATTTCAGAATTTAATATTTTTGCTCCACAAAAAAAACAAATCATATATAATTCTTGTAATTTATATAGTTTTCATTATATAAAAATGGGCGTTTGAAATGATAAAAGGTGTAGTAATCAGTTTGAGGACATCAGTTTGAGGACATCTTTTTGAGCAGGGTTTAGCGGATCCTTCATCTGGTTAAACTTGGAATCGTTATACTCCTTATACTTTTTATAAAGGGCAGGTTCGTTTGATTCCAAAAAGGCAAGATCTTTTGCATAAATCGATGGCATACTATATACCAAAAATTAACGTTTGCGTCGTGTAGAGACATGATGTTTTGAAAAAGGTAGGTCCTTTAATGTTTTAAAATGTTTCGAATCATTCCGAAGTTCTTTTTGATGGTACTCTAACAAATTCACACAAGGTATCTTTTCAACCGAAAACTTGGTTATTTTATTCATAATTTGAAGACGTAATGATTTTTTATTCCTCGCATTTTTATCATTTAAATAAATATAGTTTACATTTTCAACATAATTAAATAAAAGAAAGGTGGTTAATTTTTGATCCTCTTGAAAATCAACCTTGTAATTCCCCTTTTCCCAATTATAAAATAATGGAACGTGCCATATGAGTAAGGTAAGGGGTTTTGTTTTGCATACCATATCTAATACGATTCGATCAGGACAATACGCAGAGAGATACAAATAATTCACCTCTTTCAGGAGCTGTTTTTGTAAAGTAGAGCATTTGGGGAAAAAGGTGGAATGAAAGAAGTAAACTTCTCGTTTACCCTGTTTAAATACGAGCATATTTTCATCATCATTTCGAGTATCTAGTGAAAATCCTGCTTTACTCATTTCTCTTTCCACATCTGCAAAATACATGTCCTTCTTCTTGTCTTTGGGGTATTTATCTTCTTCAAACCCTGCGTTGTATACAGGTAAAGAGTCCATATAAATCCATCGCATTTCAGGAAATAACAATAAAGGGATGATATCGTGTCGTGATCCTACATATAATCCAACCGACATTTTATATAAGAGAATATTAAAAATGAGTATACTTCATAGGCTTTGTACCAAAGACTTCCATACGACCTAGATTTCCAGTGGACGAAGGTAATTGTTCTCGGAGCATCTTGTATACTTGTTTTACGGTTGCATACAACGGAACTATAAATCCGAACTCGCGCGCCAAACTGACATCCTTTCTAGGATCATATTTACTGTGAGTTGTACAGGGGAATTCTCGATAGACTTCTTCCGACGAGGTCTCTTGATTCGAAAAATAGGCTTTTTCATAATTCGTGATTTTGACGACATACGGACATTCAAACGTACACGTTTTTTTCCCGAGATGATACACGTATTCGATTGTTTTCTTAGGATGCGGTCGCCATACTCGAATGTTCTCCATTTTGAGCTGATGATGCGTAAAGGTCAGAGCGGCGAGTGCATGATAAATCATGAAGAGGATCTGTATACGGTACGGTTCATGGCGACTCGACAACGTTTTTGATTGGTCCAAATCCTGCTGAAGTAAATAGGAGATGGGTTCATGGCAGGCCTGTTCATCGATGCCGTGCAGTACAAGAGACGATTGTAGATCTCTCTTTTTAGAAAAGAATTTGGGAGGTGAGACCGATTTGGAATAGTAGAATCCGTACGTATACAGAAAACAAGGGAACCTAGGTAACAGGGGGTTAATGAACTTCGATCCTACAATATACTCGTACACATTTGGAGGTGAAGAATTTCTAAGCGTGGCATATGAAGTCAGTCCATCTTTTAAATACAGGAGTTGTACTCCGTCATGATTGGGTAGAATGTCGGCAACGTAGTTAAAGTTAGTATACTGAAAAAAATCGGCCAAAAAGGATACGGGAAGTCCAAACGTCGTCATTTCTCCCGAATCCCCCAGAAGAAGATACGAGGGATACTGATTGACTGAATCTACGGGTTGTTTCAACACCACTTCACAACTATCACTGAGTGTATGAGAAGGGGCAATCCGACAATAGTCCTTCTTGGTTTGAGGTCGTACCCAACGACAGGTTGGAAACATACATTCGTGTTTGGTTTTGGATAAACATTCCGATCGACACTTTCGAGTCTTCATACAGTGAATCATGAAAAAATTGAAACGATTTTCGTAAAGTATCGTTTTCATACCAAAACCAAAACCATGACGACCCAGTGCTTGAGCTGCTACTCCCTGAACTCGTTCTACAAGGGCGAGTGCGACTGCTCGTTTCGACACTACGTGTGGCTCTGCGCGACCTGTACGACCAATCCTGTACATGCTCCCGACGGCGACTGCGAACCGTGTGAAGATCGCAAGATGGACGAGAAGGTCTCCGAGAACGTCCCGACGATCGAGGTAAGCGTGTTCACTCGTCTTATCAGGATCAAGGTGTTCAAGGACAAGTTCAACGCGGAGAAGAAGGCAAAGCGACACGTTCGTAGGGTGCGCGACAACTTCCGGCAAATCAAGATGGGTAGGTCCAAGTGCTGAGCTAAAAAAAAAGGGGTGCGAACCCGATTTTTTTATGCAGTTTCAAACTCATAAATAGATGTCATCATTCCAACCATTTTTTGTAGTTGCATTTTGATTTCTTTCATGTCTTTTTTAATTTCAGAAATTTCATGGTCGAGATTGAATTCGGATTTCTTTTCTGGTTTTTCTGAATTCTTGCGTTTAATGATTTCTAAGAGGGAGAACTCGTCTAATTTTGTTTTTGTAATAATTTCTTCAATAGGTGTATGATTACAATATAATTTGTAAGCGATCTCATTACGTCTAGAAAGAATTCCTCCAGTCGTTCGATGATGCAGCTTAGCGATTTCTTCAGTATTCATATGATTCAATTCTTCTATTAATTGATGCTCTTCTTCATCCGTCCATTTTTGTCCAATATTCGAAGGATATTCTTTATCTGGATGTTGAGACTTCAACATTTTCAGCATACGACTCATCTACTGTACTATGAACATGTGTTTAAATAAATTGAAATGAAATCATTCAAACTACGCCTTTACATCATGGAGAACGTAATCACGTTCTTTTCGGGGAAAAAGGAGTACCGATCGCTGAGCAACTTCTGGGAGAAAGATGTCGTCATCGACGGGAAAGAATATGAAAGTGGAGAACATGCCTTTCACGGAGAAAAATATACACGTTTAGGAAATCAGTGTACGAATTCTTCCCGTAAAAGAAAGCTTTTGGACTACGGGGAACGATTCTTGAAACCGTCAGGATTCCCGCCTTCCGTTGCCAAACAAAAAGGAGGGAAACGAGGTCTTCTCTTGACCTCAGAGGAACTCAAGACATGGTCGACCCTCAGTATGGATGTCCAACATGCCATTTGTCGTTGGAAGATGATGTATGAGGAAGTACGACAAGATCTAGCAAAAAGTGGGAATAAAATTCTGGTTCATCCTAAACCGAGGTATCCTTTACAACGGTTCCTCATCCATCCACATGAGGTGATCTGGGAAGGAAGGGCTATCCTACAGGGAGACGATGTCGTCATTCTCGGAAAGAATCAACTGGGATACATGTGGATGGAGTATCGAAAAATTGAGAACGTTTTCTCGGATGAATAATATGCCGACGATCTGTATTCCCTGCAACGACTACAAGGAGATTTTCGACGAAACCTGTGTAGAATGCGGTTCATTCCATTTTCTAATGGTCTGTGCATGTTGTGCAGCGCCTCACCAATTCGTCCCCGATGAAGTGTGTCCATCCTGCCTCAACGCATTCGACATCGATTAATTTTTATCATGATAGTATATGTGGAGCATGAAATACAAAAAGAGTATCAATTGTAGGAAACCAAAAGGATTTTCTCAAAAACAACACTGTAAATACGGAAGAACCCGTAAAAACAGAATCAAAAGATAACTATGAATATATCATGTACTCGCCTTTTATGACCACCTTATTTTTTCTATTTCCAATATTCTTGTTTTTCGTCAAAGGAACCCCTCTCTTGATAGAAGCGGTGTCCGCGATGCTGATCAGTATCAACCTCGTATTATCGTTGTTGTTCTGGTCCAATCCTGTCCAACATTCAAGTATACATCGATGGGATGGATTCTTTGCCAAATTGTCCTACGTAGTCATTCCGAGCTATATTCTTTTGATCAAAGAACTCGACATTTACAGTAAAATATGCTTTGTTGTGATATTAGCATTTGCAACGATGATGTTTTACTTTAGCAATTGTTTTTCAAAAACATGGGGGTGTCATGACCATCAACTTTGTCATTCCATGTTTCACCTATTTACCGGTATAGGCGGAATGTTTGCTTTTTTATAGTTTTTAAAAAAGTGTTATTAATATGGAAAATATTGTCGCCGTCGTTGCTCCTTTACTGACGAGTATACAGTTAGTACCTCAGGTCTATAAAACATACACCACACGGAACGTGTCTGGATTGTCAGTGTACACCTTTATGTTGGCATGGTTGACCTCTCTTTTATGGTGGATTCATGGATATTATACGTTGGATTTGTCTCTTATGGTAGCCACGACGGTCAGTTTAATCATGAACAGTAGCATGTTACTCATGTTGTATTTATTCTAAATTGAAACAGTTTATCAAATCTTCGCATATAAACATGGCGTATGCGAAGATTGCAACAGTGGTTTACCTCAGGTAGATGAAGAATGTCAGTCTGACGCTCGAACATGGGTATTTGCTGTTATGACAAACATTACGGTCGTCCCTCCTGTGCGAGACATGTTCCAACACCTACTCAACGGAGTAACACCGAAATAAAAATTGAAACGATTTTCTCTAAGTAGATTAAGCATACCAAAATGCCTCTCCAGTGTGACGATTGCAAAAGCTACGAGGTCGTGGGGGGTGTATGCAAGAAGTGCGAATCTACAGACTACGAGTGTCTGTGTGCGTACTGTTTTGCTCGAAACTCGGTAGGATACGGATATCCTGTTTGCGTGGAGTGCTTCAGGGAGTTCAATCTTCCGGCGGAAGTGCTTGAAAAAAAAGGGTAAAAACCCATTTTTTAAATTATATTCTGAGTAAAGTAGGTTAACATGGCGACTCGGTGTGAAGACTGCAACAGCTATGCCGCTCCTGGAGGCGAGACGTGTAAACCATGCAACTCATATCAGCTAGTATGGATGTGCTTGTGCTGCTATGAGAGGAATTACTGCGACCCCTATCTCTTGTGCAACGAATGCTCGGACGAGTTCGATGTTACCAATATCCTCACACCGGAGGAACTTGAACACATCTAACCTTTTTTAAAATTGAAATGCTTTATCCATAGAATCAATTTCATTCAAGATGTGGCGCCCAGCACCTCCCGAAGTTCTCAACCGGATTATCTGCGATCAGAAACAAAAGTTCATCAAGCGAGCCAACAAGGTGTTTTGTCCTGACCCCAAGTTCCAACAGATGAAAAAAGATCAACTGGTAGAAAATTACACGCCGATTGTCTACACCGTCCCTGCCAAGCTTGTCATGCCGAACATGAACGCGATGCGGTCGATGTGTATCACTCTGGAAGATCATACGGTCATTCAGCTTCGGCGGATGGCGCAAGCGAAAGGAGTCAAGGGATACTACAAGTATACAAAGAACGAGTTGATTCAATCCCTTCAGAGAAAAGAAATATCTCTGTAATGTATGAAGGGTGGAAACTTGAAGATTTTTGATCAAAAAAATAAGTTTTTTAGTAAAATAGAACAATATTCTTATACAAAGGGGGCGTATACATTTTATTATACGCCTCATGCATTTAAACATTTGGATTCATGGATGCCTGTAGGTCACCCCTTTTGGGATATTTGCGATGACATTTTTTTTGGAGAACACGACTCGGAACAAGTTATTGCTGAACAAGTTGCTAAAGCGGCAGGGTTTACTGAATATATAAATGAAATGCTTGATGCGTTTTTAGTCGGCATGCCTGCTAATTATTTAGATGATCTTACCATTCATGGTCGTGTATTGGAAACAGGACAGTATAGTTTTCGTCGTAATGATATAGAAGTGTATTTGAATCAAGTACATGGTAGATTGATGCTTTATCATATTGTTCAATCGAAGAGAGATGTTGCTGGACATAATAGGGCAGTTTATTACTTTCCAAAACCAAACGTATCTAGTTTAGATTGGATCAAAGGTACATATACTGTATGGGATGATATTAATCCTACTTCTGCAATAGCAAAAACTGCTTACAATGAAGTTAATGCTCTTAACCCAGGAGTACCGATGCGAGGATTTGATATATGTCAAGCTGTGTATATAAGGGCACGCGCACTTTTAGAAGCCGATAACCTTGCGAAAAAGAAGGCAGCAGAAGCTTCTGTTAAATCTGAAAAAAAACAACAACGAGAACTTAGCAAAACAGTGGCAGATTCTCTTGCATCATTGCCTGTCTCCCATTTAGCACCAAAGTTAACGCGGGCAGAGTTAAACACATTTGAAGAATTAATATACAAACATGTGGATGATGACGAGCTTTCAATACGACAAGCTCTTTTAGATAAAGTGTTGACATTTATATTACATTATGGAATTTATCATAAAAAACAGCTTCCCCTTTTACAATCTATGCATGAAAAAGGATCACATTCAAAGTTAAAAAATGTAAATGATATAATTGAATTACTACGTACTAAAATAACAGAACTATCAGCAGCAAGAGCTCTGCCGGCAGAAGAGGAAGAAGCGAAAACTGCTCTATTGCAGACAGAAGAGACTCCATCGAAAGCCGAAGGAAAAAGACGTAAAACGAAAAAATCAAAACCAAAAAGACGTACAAAAAGACGGATTCTCAAACCTAGAAAATCAACACAGAGGACACGTCGAACGCGTGTCGTATAAGCATCGATTACATAGAATATGTTTACATTTCAGTTGAAACATATAAGCATACTCGCCACAGAGTGGACATGGGGCAAACCACCGAGTATACTTATGTTGTGCGATTTGAATCGAACATGAAAAACACAGCCGTTGACGATTGCACCATTGAAGGAGGGTCCCCTGACAATAGGTATAATTCCTGCAAGGGATTTCCATACAACAAGGCTTATAACACACGTTAGAACAAATGCATTCATTTTCACATAGACATGTCATATCTACTTTTGAGATTAAAACTATTTGTTCACTTTTGTTTTATCTACCTTTCGTATGAAAGGGACATGGATAAAATCTGCCCGAAACATTAAGGTACACGGAAAAACACTTGAATGTGAGCTTAGAAATTCTAAAGGAGAATGGATTCCTAATCGAGTGTATATGTTTCCTTACGAGTATATCAACGTAGATGGTACATTCCAGTGGGAAAATTGTATGAATCAGGTAGAATTGAACAATACTACCCATCCTCACATTTCGCGTCGTCATAAACAAATCACCGTCCAACGGTGTTTGGAGAATCTAACGCACGACTACGATGACTGGTTTGAAATCGAATCCTCCCACATTCAGTACGAAAAGGATAAATGTCTGTCCATTTCTCTATTTCACAAAAATGTAGACAATACCTACGAAAATGAATTCCCCAAAAATGAAGAATGGAAAAGGAAATACTATGATTCGTTGATTAAGAATCTAAACAACTATAAGTATGCCATCTGTGTGAATCTCTATTTAGCGAATGATCTGAAAGAATATCTTCCTGTCTTTTTAAAGTATCCTTTCGTCAACGTATTCGTCATGAAATCTTCTTCGATTGGTGCACAGCCTGGAATGTTATGGAGATTGATGGACTTGACGAACCCCAAGTATACTAAAGTGTTTGTTGCCGATATTGATGAATCATGGGGATGGATCCATCAGTTTTATCCCCATTCTCATAAAGTATGTACTGTGAAACCCTGTGATAATGTCATTTGTAAAAAACCGTATACACCCGCGTATAATTTTGCAACCATCATCGGAAGTCATATCATGACCACCCCTTCCAAGTTTAACTATAGAATGGTCGATGCGATCAAAGGATTCATTTCATTATGCAAACAACGGGAAACCAGTCTTTTACCATGGGGGTTTGATGATACCGATCCGATTACGGTATGGAATCATCCCGTAGGAAATCATAAGTATGGATGGGGCAGAGACATAACCGTATACGGATTTGATGAATTGTTTTTAAAACACGTTCTTTACCATGATGCCTATCCAGATTTCAAATTTCTCTAAAAAAGTGTTCACACAGACACACCACCCACACAGGGCTTTTATGGAGATCCCTCGTTTGTCCCCCACACCTCCTTGTAGGGAACCGCGACGGACCGTTCTAGACGAGGGCGGTCCATGACCGCTGCCTCCTCGTCCAGATCGTCTTGAATCTTGCGCCTGTACGCCTCACGAAGAGGCGCGTCGCGGGGATGGTTCCACTTGGTAAGTGGAGTCAGCGCAAATGTTTGGCCGCCGACGTAGACCCCATGCCGAAGAACATGTTCGATGTCCGTTGCCCGAATGACGATGCTGCCCCCTACACGCTCGACGTACACCTCCTGTGGGTACAAGCCGTACACCACGCGCGCCACTTCCGTTGCTGAGAGAGTCGGATGATTGAAGAAGGCCATGCTTTAAGCTACGAAAATAGTTCCAAGGTAAAACCGTTTCAATTTTTTTAAAACGATTCAAATGAAATTTTGGTTCTAGAGGATGGAAATTGCCTATAAAGAAATTCTCGAGAAGTGTATTGCGTATGCAGATCGATTCGGATGGGAAACTAAAAAAGAAGGCGCCCATTTAGGATACTTTAAATGGGGTCAGCAACCATGGTGGCACTCCATGGAAAATTTCATCCTCATGATCGACCTTTCGATGTATCCGATTTTAACATGGGATTGGGTGGATCAAAGCGACATCGGGATAGATTACTTCAATCAATACGTCATGAAACATAAAAATCCATATGTCATCTTTCGGCATTATTTACTGCAACGGATCTATTCGGAACGTATTAGATCCGTATGAAACCGGCCTTTCATCTGATTGGTCAATTCCTTCTTTTTATTCGAGGATACGTCTCGGCATCGATACATGTAAATGATGTTTGCAGGAAGATCGAGAAAGCCATTCATGTCTTCATCTTGGATAGAGAGTTCATACAACGCCAGATATTCCAGATGTTTTAAATGACAAAGCCCGTGGCCTCGAATCAGTGAGGTCGAATACAGAACAAGTCTTCGAACATGGGGTAAATACGTCAAGTCGGAATCGTGAATCGGGCAATACGTTATATGTACTGTACGAAGAAGCGGTAACTGATCCAACCCTTCCAACGTGTTCATGTTTTTTCCTCCAACGACATATAGCGTAGTTAACTTTTTGAATTGGGAGATTCCTTGGGCCGATAAGAGACAGAAGGTCATCGAGAGTTCTTCGAGATTAGGTAAATACTTGCACACCTCATCCGTCAGATCTAACTGATATAGATCCAACACGCGAAGATTGGATAACGTCTCCAGTCCATAGTTGGTAGTATTTACACTTCGAATACTGAGGTACGTTAAGTTCGTCAATTGTCGAAGATCGTCGTCCGATGGAGCGTTGGAATGATCTACCGAGAGACGGGTCAATTGTAGAAAAGCCGGCTGAAGCGTCAATTTAAACTTACATCCCTGTGTATCCAGAGAAGTGAGTTTAGGAAGATGTTTGAAGTACGATAGATCAAACTCTTGAACCCTTGAATTCATACTAAGTGTATCTACGTCTTTCATATGAATAAAATCCTCTTCAATCAGTGTACGCGGTTCCCTAAACGTAGCCGAGGTTGCATGAGGGAAGGATGCCTTCCAATACCGAAGCTTCCCCCGAATCGAATAGTCGGGTGTATGGTAGTGACACATGAGACGTGTTGTCTTGGTTGCACATCGGATCTTGAGCACCTCGCTCGTTCGAAAGTAGGCGACCACCAGACGAAACACATCTTCAGGAACGGAGTTCATTTTTTGGATATCCTATCTAACGTAAACTGTTTCAATTTAACCGTTCGACGAGATTTAGAGCGTCTAGATTTAGAGCGCCTAGATTTAGAGCGCCTAGATTTTCCGCCGCCCTTCTTCTTCGTATTATTTGTAATTTCGTTGGCTATTTTACCCCATACAAGATGGTCTGATCTATCTAGTTTTTTATGGTTTGAAACATACGCAGCCAAATCATTTCTTTGAAGTTGGTTTAAATTTTGAATTATGTCGTTTATGGTTGACTCCATCTTGCCGTTTTTGTTAAATACTTCAATAATTTGATTACCTAAGGGCGAATCGCCAAAGGTGAGCACCCTAAGATATTTATCCTTAGTTATGGCAGGTTTACCGAAAGCTAACGGATCATCGGACTTACTTAACGGATTAGTGAATTGCATATAATAATACAATATTTTTTGAATTTCCTAGATTTAAATAAACACCTCCTATAGATGGAGTTCCCCGAAGAGATCCTTCGTATCATTCGAGAATACAGTCGACCAATCGGTCGTCCATGGAAAAAAGGATCGTACCTCCATCAACATTATCGCGATCCTCATTCGACTCTCACCGCCGATCTCATGTATCACGCTCATTCACGATGTTGTCGAGTAGGATCGACCGATGAATTTAAACGATCCTATCGATGGTTCATCGAGAATCATTCTTTATGGAAACGGACGAAATATTCGTGGTGTTATGGGAAGGACATCGGATGCCAGATTTCCTAGCCTTATCGATTTCGTATAAACGTTCGATCAAGTGCATGATGGGAGGAAACCCGTTAGTTCTTTTTACTTTTCCGTCCATGTTGAAGGCATCGTATCCAAGACATATACTTCATTTTTATGCATAGTACATCCGTCGTGCTTCTTCGTAGTTGGCCTTGGCCATCCTCCACTGTTCATATTCAGGATGCACGTAAGCAAGTAAGACATTAAACGCGTTCGAATGTTCCCCATGGAACGTGTTTAATCGATTCTCGGTCTCCGTCGTATCCCTGTTGTGATACGCGAGGTACTCGAGATGAACTTCCTCATGATGGATCGAATTTTCGATACACCTGACATTATTGTAGAGATCCGTATGTTGGCACTTCGCCCTCTCGTACGTTTCTTCAGCGCGGCAAAAATGGTAGTAGGCCTCATCGTAAATGCGTCGGACATCCATCGGTATGTATATTCCTCTCCACTCTACCTCTATCAATTTTTAACGGTTCGTCGCTTTCGTTTACCACTTTTCTTGGTTTTACCTTTGCTTAGTTCAGCCATCGATACTTTAGGGGTTGCCATCAACATCTTCAACTGACGTATTTCAGGAGGTTCTACATAAGGCGGACCTCCATGTTTTGCCATTCGAGTTGCCATTTGTTCTTTCATTTCTTCTTTGACTAACGTGATTGCACCTTTTTTGTAAGCTTCCGCTTCTCCTCTTGTTCGAAACCGAAATAGATCGATTGCTCCCATTCTTGCCCTCTCCATCAATTCAGCACATCCTATTTTAGGAATGACCGTTTCCAACGAAGTTGTCACATCAATTGTTTTTTGAGGGAAAACGTGTTGAAATACAGCACATACAGCCGCAACATTCCCTTCATTTACCTCTGGAGCAAATGACCCTGATGCAAGGTTCACGACAAGTTTTGTCGCCATCGGAAGTTCTACACGCTTGGTCGATGCTTTCGCTCGATACACATGTTCTTCACTTACCATCCCTTTCATTTCTCCTGCATAAATCACTCTTGGTTCTGTTTTCAACGACTGTTTTACATCGGCGGCAAGTTGTAAATGTTTGGTAAACATCTCCAGCGGAGTAAAAATACGTTTGGCATACAATTGAGGACCTGTCTCATCCTCCACAATAATCCATGTATAAATATCATGTTCGAACGGAAGTATTCCTGTCGAAGATAAAAGAATAGTTCGCTCTTCAGCATGGGCTTGCGTATGATCGTTGGATTGAATGACATAAAACCCGTCAGGACATTCAAATACCGTAGAAGGTAGGCCTACATATGCAGGAGCGGTTGAATGTCTAAGTGCCGCCATACTCTATTCCGTTATAATTGTTCAAGAATCTTGTCCCTTTCTAAAAGAAGGGGTTCCAGTAGACGATGTTTTTGACGAACCGCCACAATCCATAATTGGCCAATCCGGTCATACTCTTCGAGCAATTCGGGCGATGCATATCCTTCTTGATAGGCAACTTCCAGTTTTTCGCTAATGGCATCCATTTGATCCGACACCATCTCATACTGATCAATGATCTGTGGATGAAGCTGCTTTACCTGTTCCAATTCATGGGTCAATCGAAGGAACTCTTCCATGGGATACTCCTATAAAATAGACGGCTCGATTTTACGCTATAGTTTATCAAAGAGGTAAAACATTTGGAGATAAAGTATACTGTTTCTTTTAACATCATGAATGACGGTGTAAGGAGACGTTTTCGTTTCTAGACTACGAAGGTTGTAGAGAGATACAGTATGTACAAACTCTTCCGTTTCTATCGTTGGTGGATACACTACATGGTACATCGAATCGGTTCGACGGATGGTGGATGGCATCCCCAAATCAAGACTTAATAACATCGAAAGTACTTCCCCCGCAGAACAGGGAGAGATTGGTCCAACGTAGAAAGACATCCTTTTTAAAAATAGGTGGATGAATGACGTTCAATTTTACTATTCTAAAACTCCAAAAACGAATCGAGAGCGACGGAAGCGATTTCATCTCCTGCTTCCTCTGCAATATGTAGTAGCGTCGATCCCTCATAAATATCCACGTCTCCTCCCTTTCCTTGAATGAGAAGTATACCGAGTTCACGTGTAGCGGGAATGTGCCCTCGCTCCGCTGCAATACGAAAGGAGTACCTTGCCACGTTATAGACGCCGATCGACTTGTAAAATTCGCCGCTTCGAAATAGAAATTGTGTCATGTCCATTCTCTTTCATGAGAAAGAATGGACTTCAAACGATTCAATTTTAAAATGCAGTTCCTAAAGGCTTCTTGAAATTTTTCGGCGTCTTTTTAATTTTACGCTTGTCCACCGACTGTCCATACTTTATAATGTCGGCAATAATGGCATCCGCTTGACGAATCATGTTTGTATTGTCATCATGGGTAGTATCATACTTAAAAAACTGGTTGTGTTTCATTCTCTTCTTCAGTCTCAGCTTTTTCAAGAAAGGTCGGGCGCGATCATCCAATTGATACTTTTTCATGATTCGGGAGATCTCTTCCTCCGGTAAACGAACTACCGGATCACATTTCTCTGTCTTTTTATTTCGTCGGGTTCCGTTCTGGCAACGTTTGCGAGTCGACATAGTATAGATAAATATAATTTTCTAAAGTATGCCGTATACTCTTCGAAAACTTCCCGGTGTTCCACTTTGGAAAGTTTTCAATAAGAAAACAGGACGCGTCTTTTCTAAACGAACCACTCATGATAAAGCAACGCGCCAATTACGACTTTTACGAGGACTCGAAAAGGAAAAATTGAAATAATCTACAAGATGAGTTTGATGATAAGAAATGTCGGCCATGAAGTTTGCAGTTGCTTTCGTGAACCTTGGGGTGTTCATGCTGGGATGCTGGGAGGCGTATCGGGCAAGCGAGCATGAGCCGACACTTGAGATGTCTCCGGGCGAAAAACAAGGGTATGCATTCACCGTCATCTGTGCCATCGTCAACATCGCAGGATCCATCGTTCTTACGTGTTCGCTCTTCATCAAGCGTGATAACGAAAAGGAAGACTATCATGGATGCATTCCTCAGTGTGCCCTCTTCATTTGGTGCTGTTTCCTGTTTGCAGGTATCTACAACGACAACATTCGAACAGGTCCGTTTCAGGACGTGGTCGTCGCGCAGTTTTCCTTAACGGTGACAAGCATCGGTCTTCTGTGTTGCCTCGGATGTTGTGGGGCATGTGGGATGCTATGTAAGAAACCGGAGCCCGAAGTAACCGGCAATCCAATCATTACTGTGTTTTAAGATGAACATGAACCGTAAAAAACATCCGAAGGTCTTCGTCCGGTATACAATCATACATCGTCAAGTGATACGATTTACCCTGTGTTTTGAGCAATTGTTTTTTATCAAACGTGTTGAAGGGGTGACACGTTACCAAAATGACATGCTGTGGATCCAATTGAACCATCGGAATGGTATACGATTTTAAAAAGTGTTTTTCTTCCGAAACGGTCGCCGTCTCGTCATAAGAGGTGAGTGCAAGTAATTCTTTTTTAAAAGCAAAGGTTCCTGCCGTTGCATGATGTTTCCCGTAAGGACCAAACTCTACGATTTTACTCAAATGAGGAAAGTATACATGGATGATACTTGATCCTGCAATCAAACAATGACTCTTGGTCAACCGCTCTACGGCATGGGAGATGCGTGTCGGCGGGTAATAATCATCATCGTCCATGTAGACTAAAATATCACCGGTACAATTGGCATGAATGAGATTTCGTTTGTACCCCAAATTCACCTTGTTGGGTAAACGAATGTACTTGACATACGGCAAATGACGGACTAAATCACCGATCGGATCGGTTCCATCATCCACGATGACCCATTCGATCGGACCTTGGTAGTCTTGATGTTCGACACATTTCAATATACTTGGAATGAACACCCTACGATTGTACGTAGGCGTACAAATGGAGACCTTCATACATGTATTCCAGATTAATCTTTCTTTAACAATTCCGCAATAATGGCCTTGGAGAAAATGAAGACGGAGGCAATACAGAATCCAATAAATACATAAACACTTAGATGTTTGAATGCTCCATACAAGACAATAAAAAGAACGATGGCTGACATACTACTTGAATAATCTTCCATTTTATGAAAGATTTCAGGAATGTTGAAAAACGGCTTGACGAACAACCCATAAATAATGGCAAAGGTATTGATCATCGCAGCGAGGTTCCACACCATAAAATTTCCGCCCATGAACACCAGAGATTCGATGGCATGAAAGATCATGTGGGGAAGCCATGACGTGAAGGTATCCAAATAATACCGGAACAGTTCCATGTGATCCCAATCCCACTCTTTGGTACAGAGCTTGGTAAAATAAAGAGGAGGTACCGTATAAATGTACTTATCAGGAAAGGTCTCGCACTCCTGAAACGATCCATAGAGGGCCATGATGAACGATAACGGAAAAATAATAGCAGGAATGATCATCAAAAGTACGATGGAGAATCCGTAGAAGATGAGCCAACTCGGTATGATCGAAAGGACCTTCCCAATTCCTCTCCAGATCATATCACTATTGGAAAAAGAGGCCGAGATGGCAATTCTTGACCATGCGAACCATTTTTGTATCGTGGATGCATCGATTCCTACCTTTTCTGTACAGGGAACAACAATCGTGGGAGGAGGAGTCTTGAGCAACAAAAAGTGTCCTCCCAAAAAGGTGACGCCTAATAGAGCAGATAGATACGTAATTAAAAAGACTAAATAGCCGGGGACATCCCCGACGAGTTCTTTCATTTTTGATTTTGCCATACAATAACGTATAAAATATTGAAAGTTAACTTACATAGAAAAGCATGACACGAGATGAACGATTTATTGAACTTGCTGGAAGATATGCGATCCATTCTACACTGCTAAGTCGCCATGGGTGTGTCCTTGTCGTCCACGGTAAACCTGTATCGTATGGATTCAATCATACGAGAAATTATTCACAGGATCGCATGATTCAGGGATTTTCGTGTCATGCAGAGATCGATGCATTAAGGAATGCCATGAAACGAAAGGTCTTTGATAAACGACTTCCTAAAAGTATCATGTATAGTGTACGACTTACTCGCAATTTTCAATATTTTGATGCTCGGCCCTGTCATTTATGCTATCAACAAATGCTCGATTGCGGCGTCTCTCGAATTGTGTATACGGACCATCAGGGAAATATTGAGACGGTTCGTCTACATGCGTATACACCTCGGTATACGACCAAAGGATCCGAATTCATGAAAACCCTTACCATCTAGACTTTTTCACGTTGATCGCAGTCGCCGTCTTTTTGAGAGCTTTCGGATCATAGGGAGCGTCCTCATCATTATCCGGCATATTCTTGGAGAGTTCCCAAAACTCTTTCGATCCCAATTTGAAAGTAGGGTGAGCTTCTGCCTTGTACCAAAAGATCTGATCCGTCAGTTTATTGCTTTTCGAGTTGTTATTGATGACAAGACATTCATAATTTTCCGTACACTGATCCATGACCTGAGAAAAAGCCTCAAAGGTCGGGAACATCCCCGCATAATTCTCGTAGATTCTCTTTCGGTTGTTGATGTACGGTTCTCTCAGAATGAAGACGTAATCGATGTTCGTACGCAAATTGGGAGGAATACCGAGAGGATACTGCATCGTAATGATGAGCATGATTTTCCAGTGGCGTCCATTCATGAAAAGTAAACGCATCAGTTTATCTTTTGTCCAGCCCGCATCATACAAGCAGTCATCCAGTATACAGAAAGCTCTCGGGTCAATATTACTTTTTTTGTACATTTGAATTTCTTGGAGAACTTGTTTCATGCACTGTCTCTGTCGCTTCAGAATGTTCTCGATGATTCCGCTGCTATACTCCTCATGAATGAACAATTTGGGAACGTGTTCTCCATAGAAGGAGTTCCCTGCTTCTGTTCCCGAAATGACGGTTCCAATCGGAATGTCCTGCTGATAAAATAAAATGTCTTTGACGAGATAACTTTTTCCTGTATCACGCCGACCAATCAAAACAACGACGGGTCCTTTATTTTCGTTGGGACGAAAACTGATGTCCTTCATGTTAAACTTTCGTAATTCAAGTGTCATAGTATAGTAGATACTAAAAATACGACGACAATAACTTAAAATTGATATAACATAAAATAATGTCCGTGTATACATTATGGAGTTTTGCGATGTATGCGACAACATGTTATACCTCGATCCTACACCCGATGGTCTCGCTCATCTTTGCAAAAAGTGTGGACATCAGAAGCCGGTCGACGGCTCCGTCGTATCCTCTGTCGTATTCGTCAAGCCCGAGCAGACGGTGTCGATCAACCGATACACCAAGTTTGATCCCACTCTTCCTCGAGCTCCTACGGTTCCTTGTCCGACGCAGGGATGCAAAAACGAACATTTACCGTCCAACGTCATTTATTACAGGTACAATCATGCCGATCTCAAGTACATTTTCATTTGTCCAGAATGCGACGTTCTATGGAAACCCACTAAAAATTGATATTAAATAAATCTCTTCTATAACATAAGAGATGAGTGACGACGAAGGTTCCGAAATCGATGTGGAAGTGGAGAGCACCGGATCCAACGATAGCGAAATCCCCGATGAGGTACCCATTGAAGAATATGTTCAAGAAGGCGACGAAGATGAGGTGTTTGTCGAGGATGTCCCTTCTGTACTACAAACACCTCCTTCCCTCCTCGAAATTCATCCACAGGAAAAACACGTCGGCTACGACGAGGTTCTCTTCAAATGTACCCTTCAGAGAGATGAACTCAAGCGAATCAAGGATCCGCTCCATACAACTCTGCCCTTCTTGACCAAATACGAATATTCAAAGGTGGTAGGGATGCGAGCGGCACAAATTGAAAGTGGCGCCGCTCTCTTCATTCAAGTCGATGATTCTGTCCACGATCCCTTTTTGATTGCCAAGGAAGAGATCAAACAGAAGAAGGTTCCTTTCATTTTGAAGCGACCTCTTCCAAATGGCAATATTGAATACTGGAAACTATCCGACCTTGATATCCTCTTCTGAGCACTTTTTGATGACGAGTTGTTTCGTAAATAAAAACTTTTTTACGGATCGATTCCTTCGCTTCAAATTACATGCAAGACAACTGATGAGGACATTTGTACTGTTGTGCCCCATCGTATTGTCAATTCGATCGAGGGTCCATTGAAGAGGATCCCGCGATGTATACTCTTGTTTGAGCGTCTGTTGACAATAATAACAAGTATACTTACACGATTCGAGCATTTGTACAACTTGTTCCGGTCGGATGAAATGTGGTTCGCTGTAAATCTCCCATTTTTCATCTTGAGAACGATATCCCCTTAATTTTTTTTGAATGGCCATTACCTTTCGAGAAGATTATATCCAAGTATACTATGTCCTTTGATTTATCCTATAGTTCCTCAGATCGATTGAAAAAAAAGAGAAATGTACTCTTGTACAGCGCTGCACAAGAAACCAAATACGAGAAAAAACAAAGATCCAGCTATGAACAAATGCGGTCGATCGATCAGGGTGAAACCGTCTTCCATGAAGAATGTCCCGACGTTCCATGGTGCAGATCGACCTCTCCCGATTTATTTATTTTTAAAGTCATGATGAATGACCCGACGATACCGATTACAACAATTCTACAATATTTACCCATCATCAATCGAGAGGGGTCTTTCAATATAGAATCCAACGTGACCATAGAATCTAACTATTTGATAATACGTGTACGATGTACGATTTTGAGAACAGACTCGTTATGCGACGGAATATCCTTTTATGATGTTGGATTTAACGGCATCAAAAATACTTATATTTTTAATAACTTCACAACAGGATTAGACATCCTTCAATTTGGGAACATTCCCTTATCACGACAAGGGTATCAGTTTAAAGAACTGAGAATCCAATTTAGAAATACAATCCCTGTCATTCTACCGAATACGTCATTGAATGAATCCTTCATGGGAAGCCCGATGACCTCGTTGAATATTGGATCATGGGATGTTGCAAATGTTGTTTCGATGACAAATGCATTCACGAACACGTTCTCTCTTGTACTGGACTTATCCGACTGGAATGTAGTCATCGGAGAACAAACATGGTATAATAACGGTCAAATTACAGATCCTCTTTGGGTTTAATCATTTGAATGTGGGGTTGCCCCCAAATTCAAATTCAATATCTACGAGACGCATAGTACAAGTAATACGTGCTGTTGCATGTATTCACGACATAATAGGTGTCCTCACTCCAGAGAGACACCACCTCGCTCGTCTCCCATCGCCTTCCATCCAACATTCCGGTGCAGTACATGTACCCGTTGTCCTCGTATAACTTCCACTGATAAAGGGTGGGCATTATACACCCTCTACCAGTCAGAAGTTTAAGTTCTTTTTTATATTAATTACAGCCGCCCCCAATCTCGAACGGTCTCGCCATCGTGTCCGCCTCAATCGTCGAGTTGTTCCACGGGCCGACCGCCGCCTTAGGAATCGTCGGTTCCGATCTCAACTGAAGATTCGCATTCTTTAAATAAGTCCCTTGAGTATTGATGCCGATCATCGAACCTGCCTGAAGAAGGTTCACGTTCTGAAGGGACCCGCCTCCGGCAGGGTTCAACGCCGCCCACTGAGAATTCGCATCATTCGGAAGAAGTCCTGCAGGATCTACCGACGCCGGCTGCTTCATGTTGTACGTATTCGTCTGTAATCCGTTCGCCGACGCACCCTTCTGGCCTTCTACATAGGGAGAAGGAGGAGCGGCATCTGCGGCGTATTCACTCGGGGACAGAGGGCCATTTGGAATATAGGTACTTCTGTTTTTGTTTTTGTTCGTATTGTAGAAAAGTCCTAATAGCGCAAGAACCGCTATACCGACGATGATAGCGTCAAAGTTTTTGGACTTCATATATATAGATTACATAATATTTTTCGCCTTAATTCTTCGATTCTTCAATGTCTAAAAGTTCCTCATATTGAATCAAACATTTGGGCGAAGAAGTTATCGCCAACAATTGTTTGACATGAACCACCAATTGAAACATTCGTTGATTGAACCGAATTCCTACAAAATGAAGTAATCCGATGACCGGTGTAGTTTCCTTAATGGAGGTTTCCTCGATAGGAAGTTTTGCTTCATTAAAGACAAGAGGGGCATGAACGGTAGGATGTACCTGAGCTCGTAAGGTATACGTATCCCCTTTCTGTTTAAGGACTGAAACGAATGAACTTTGAATGTCATCCATCGTAACTGTAGCCTCAATAAACCAAACATCCCGCTTTTCATAAATCAACTGTTGCACCCTTTCCTCTAAAGAAGCAATCCAATTCAAAAAAGGAGCGTTGGGAGGAATTATAAAATCGATGACTTTGGAGACCCCTTTTGAAGTACATTTAGGAGTTTGTAAGAACACTTCCTCCTCCGAAATGGACAAATGCGATATGAAAAAGTGATCGATCGTAGGTTTAGGAGAACTACAGCGAAGCGATTCTAAAGGGATGGACGTAGTTGCTTGATAAATCATATCTTAATTATGCGATTTTATTCACATAAAACAACCGAGCCCTAAGATATGCTAGACCAGTGCATAGAACTGATGAATCGCGAAGAGTTTAAAAAGACTTTGAAAACCGTAGTGGACATTTGTATTTCCTCGATGTCCAACTACTTTATTTATGTCTATATCTTTTTGCTTTGCCATTTTTCCATCTTATTCTTGATTCTTTACTACACGATCCGAAAAAATATCCCTGTATAACATGAAAACACGCCGTAGAGATGTGACACTTCGATCGGTTGGGTTATCTGCGCTGAATGCGATGATTCCTAAAGGACTCTTTCGAGGATTAAGACCCACTCGCAAATTATACAAAAAGTAAGTTTTCCGTAAAGGTTCCTTCAGGTGCATCCTCGACATCCAAAGGTGTAGGGGCCGATTCGGTAGGGGAAGTACAATAGGGCATGGAACATTCCAAGACGCCTTCTTGTTTCCATTTCACCATCGTACGGATCAAACTGTGATAATAAATGAAAAATGCCATGAAGAACACGATGATGACCCAGAGCGCCTCCATAGTGTACCCTTTTATTTTTTCTTCTTTTTCATCATTGGTTTAGGTGGTGTTTTCGGAGGAGCCACCACCGAATTAATGGCGGTGACGAAAAGTCGAATGATGGTAAAGATGACAAGATTCGGGATGATGGTTCCTGTCATGAGCGTAGCAGCACTCCCCCACAGAGCCCACCCCATGACAGTAGCAGGTGTAGGAATTAAAATGAGGGCGGCTACGACGAGTGCGATCATGATAATGGTCAGCGTGATAATGAGTATACTTAAAATCTTGAGGAGATTGACGGTACCGGAGACGATGATATTGAACATGTTCATGACAATAAACACCGCTGTTGTCATGACCGCACTCGATTTGGCTATCATGTCCCTTAAATACGCGATCAGTTCCATGAGGGGAACCGAAAAACTCTTAAGCATGTTGATGATTTTTTCCTTTTCAGCAGCGATTCGATCTAAAATCCAATTGGTCAAGGCCATCGCTTGTTGCACGCCTTCCTGAAGGGTCTCTACAAACTCCATGGCGGTATACATGGTGAATTCGATGGGCATGACGGCAATACTTAGAGCGATGGTGGTATCTTTTTTGACACAATAGTGGAAGTTTTCCATGGTTATGTCTTTTCCTAATTTGCCTTCGACGGGCATGACAATTCCGGCAAACGGCATGACGGCAGGATTACACCGGTAGATGTCCCAATCGGCACGGATGGCCATCAACATGGATTGGTAGTTGGCGTATCCGGTCGATAGGGTGATGGCAAGGAGGATGGCAACGGTAATGAGAACGTCGAAAGAATGAACGTCTAGGTATCCTCGCTGGTTATAAATGTCGGAGATGGGGTCCATAGTGTTAGATGTGATAGAAAAATAATATAGATTTATGATATATGCCGTCGTCCACATCTTTCGGACGTCCATGGAGAAAATTTTATAAGAGTATAGCTGCACTTGGAGGAACACATGCATTTACAAAGTTTGCGAAGGAATACGCTGCGGCCGGACCTGTTCAATTTTTTAAATTAAGAGGTAAAGAAGCAGCTAATATGTTAAGTACCAAATGTCCCACTTTAGCTCCTAGTATATTTTCCGGTATAGAATCTCGGATTGCAACAAAACTTAAATCATTAAAAATTCCAGATAACAGCTACGCCGGTCCTATTAGAACTATTCTCAATATGCTACCGTCCGTAGATCCTAGAGATTATGCCGTAGGGAGTAGCAACGTAGCCCAATGCGCAAGCGCAATGCAAATAGGTACACCCACAAATAACGCCGATATTCCTACCAGAATATTTGCTGCTAACACAGGATTTGACACTTTTAAAGAGGAGATAGAAGGAGCAACCGTATTTGAATTGATAAAATGTGGCGTATCTGATGCCATACTTGGTAAATATAAATCCCATCCTGATGATATTTTTTCCGAATATTCGAGGGTTCAGTTTGAAGGTGATACATATGCTTCTATAAGGAGCAGGGGATTAAGCGAAGAACAGGCACACTTTACGGGAGCAATCCTTGTGTTATATGGATTCGATAATATGTATCCAGATCTTACAAGTATTCCAAGTACGGAGATGCAACTAACATATTCATGTATTACAATATATTTAGTAACACAAAAAATGGGTGAAGTTCTCAGGTATTTAAGGGCTCATGTAACAATAGCAGGATGTCTGGCATACATACATCATTTACTCGCAATAATAAAAGCTAAAAAAAAGGCAACAATTATAACTGATTTAGAACCTATTTTCGCAGTCGCTGCTACGACGGCAGATGAAGCACGACTTAGGATAATTCTTGAGCCTATATTTGGATATTATAAGGATGATGCTACACCAGTCCTTTCACGTGAGATCCGTAGAAACATACTTATGTTAGCAGATAACCAGAATGAACGGGGATATAATTCCAGAGCGTTTGCAATTATGATAGAAAAACTTATTACATCAAAAACTACACCTGGCGGCACCCCAACATTTCCATTTATTTTTACAACTATTTATGATCTACTCTCTACAGCACATCACACGGAAGATTTTAGTTTTAGAGATGACGATTTAGATCCATTTATTGTCTCAGCATCGGTACAATTTATGGAAAGTACTGGTGTATCTAGGGACACCATGGTAGATATATTATTTGCTGGAGACCCAGCGATTACTAATATAAAAACTTTAGTAGCATCCCCTGTTGTTCCTTCTCCTACGTTTAATGCTGGTGCAACTGATGATTATAAAAAACGCCTTTTAGCATTTCAGGTTTCTCTAAATGTAACTGATGATATTCCAAACATGTATGGTTACGTCAAGAGTTTATGCTTATATTATAGAAATGATTTTAAACCGACTGCGAAGGGTGTCCAAGATCCAGCTATTGTAACAAGTCTTACATTATTTTTAGATAATAAAGTTAAACCTGTATGTGATACACTAGTTTATCACCTGAGAGGGAGGTCGATTGAAGATGTTTTGGGCATGTTTTCGTCTCTAGTCGGGGCAGGAGATCTTGCAGTTTTTACTGTTAAAACCAAAGTTACATTTATTGATAGACTTAAAAATTTTGTAGCGCAATTTTTATACTTTTACGGTCACCAACATGTATTTAAATATATGAAAGTAGCAATCGCAGGATTGCATTATAATAATACATTTGAACAGTCAATTATAAATATGAGCATTAGTTATTACCTACCATTATATCTAGAGAAATATAATAGGGAGTTAGGTTCTCATCAATTAGAGGAACAGGGAGTTACTCCATATACAGAGTTTTTGGATGTTTATGCTTATTTGAACACTCAAAAAATTCATATGGCAACTATGATAAAAAAACAATTATCAAAATTGCGTAGATTACATAACTGTTGTAGGGTTCTAATTTCTAATTCATTTGATTTTCTTGTTGTGATAAATGTAATATTTCAAGCACAATTTTTTAACCAAAGTATGTTAGGAGTCGAATATGTTATGTTAGTATCCTTATGGAGGAGATTCCATAACCCCGCATATGACGCTGCCCGAACTATTACCGCCGCCGCCGCTGTCGCAAAAACTGGTGCTGAGACTGTCGCTGCAGCCGCAGCAACTGCCCACGCTACTGCCCCAACTGTGTTAACATATTCTGCGTTAACAACAGCAACTACCGATTTAACTACCAAAAATAAGGATCACCAAACCGCAATGTATGCTGAAGCAATTGAATCAATTAGTTTTGACAATTTTACTCCCGATTTACCTTCGTTTTGTATATTTAACTTAATATTTTTATGTAGATATTATCATCGAGTATTTAGAAAAGACATAAAGTATTATGCTCATTTATATACATGTTGGATATGTGGAGGAGATTTAGCGGGTACTAAAATAGAGTGTGAACATGTTTTAGGAATTAGACTAATATTTTTACTTGTTCCCTCGAATGTACTTGAACGAATATTTGGAGATCATAAATTAGAGTATTTATGGTCGCATCAATGTTGTAATCAGGTAAAAGGGGATACTCGTTTAATTACTGATAAAGGTCCCAGAGGGTCTCCTTATAGAATTAATATTCAAGCATTACACACTTTATGGAAAAAAATAATGAAACGTAGCCCTCCATCTCATGTAAACTGTGCAACAATAGCAACCATTCTTGATGATAGAGATACGAATCATACAAAATCCATTACAAAACCTGGAGGTACATATAAAGTTCCTGTTTATGCGCTTAATCATTTATCACTTGTGACAAGTAAGTTAAATAATGAAATTAGAAAAGCAGCCGCAGAGATGACAAAAATACGTGCTATAACTACTGTTCGATTACACTCATATTTTGCTAAATTCATGTTAATATGTGCTACTATAAATGGATCAGCATGCAGTGATTATATGGGAGGAGGAGGAATGTTTGAAAAATTGTGTGAATATTTAATGGGTGAAAATACTAAAAACATATTTGGTCCAATTATTTCAACTATCATGAAAGACAATACGTTGTTTACTTCAGTTATAAAATACACAAAAGGTAATAAATTATTACCTGATCAAAAAGAGTTTTTTATGTTAACATCAAGACAAACATTAACAGAAATATTAAATGGTCCTATATTTTCTGAAGTTGACGGTGTTATTGATTTAAATGTTCATATAACAAAAGATGAAGGACTTCAATATATTAATGAATTTTTAAAAAGATTTATAAAATTTTATGAGGCAAGTGTTACATTAAAATCGTCTACATATTCAGACATAAATGATACCGAGGAGGATGATACACCACTTATTGATGTTGAAAAAATGGTATATGTTCATAGCCCAAGTATATTAGGATTATTAATTGAATTATTCCCAGAAGAGCATTCACTTTGTAAAGATGGATTAATTGACCCTTTTAATACATTATTCGAAAATGCATTCTCTAAATTTTTGAAAGATACTGATAATTCAGAAGAGAACACTGACTTTGATACCCTTATTAGTAAACTTGATTCATTTAAAACTCCGCCACAACAAAGTCCAATACCATTTGCTCCGAATGACTCTCATAAAGAGTTTGCAGAGGATATTATTAGTGAAATTGATCGTATTGTAAGAGAAACCATAGATTACCCTTTGTTATTTGGAATGCCTGAAACATATACTATTGTTGAAAAAAATATGATATTCTTAATAATTATTTTAAACTATTGTTATCATGAATGTAGATTTGAGGATCCTACAATTTCAAGTATTTTTACTACTTATATAACTAAGGCAATTGATACAATACAAATAGAAGGAGTTAAAAAGATTAAGTTTGATTTTACTTCACTACCTTCTTCCTCAGAAAATCCACTTAGCAAACAACAAGATGTAGGTATAGGACATTTAGGTCGACTTATTACTCCTCCTCGTCAGACTCAATCGGAGATTTCTGATGATGTATATAATGCATCTACTTTAGAACGCAAAGAGAAAGGATCTATGATATTAGGAACTGTCGGTTATATGGGAGGCAAGCGTCGTTCAAAAAATAAAAAACAGTACAAACATCGAAGTGTCAAGAAACATCCTCGTACTCGAAAGCGTCGTGTCAAGCGCCAACAGACTTACCGCGTCAACATATAATTACACCTCCGATCGCATTTTCATCGAGTCGCTATTGTTTTGATAATGCCATGAAATACAACCATCTTCCCAACCATCAAACATATCGATGATTGTGTAGTTCATCAGATTCATCCCATTTTAATAGGTAACGATTGTATACACTAAGATATTTTCAATACCATTAGCTAGAACGGCCGACATCGAAATATTCTATTTATAAACGTCGGAGATGGAGACTATCGTGTTATATATTATTGAATTTCGTGAATAATTTTAGTATTGTATAGTATGCCTGTGTTATCAAGAATTGATTTCTTGGCAACAGAAATGAATCATGACAAACTAATTTTATATTCAAATTTACGAAGCATGGGGTTTCAACATCATTTGGCAAAAATTGTAAATTATTGTGATTTTAGATATCCAATACAACAACAGAGTGCTGACGTAAATCAACTAAATGTGCAATATACTACCTTTAATAATGCTCTAAAACAGATGTTTGGAGTAAACTCGCAATATCCAAATTCATCGTTTCTCTTAGGAGATGTACTTACCGATAAACCTATGGTAAAACAGATGTTTGGATTAAAATTTTCAACGTCTGAAATTGTGTTTTTTCAAAATCCTGTTATTAATTGCATAGCCATCAATCTTGGAGTAAACGCAGCTGTACAGGACATAATTAATAGAATTATTTTTCCAGACACCGATCGACCTGTCGGCAATCAAACTCATGATATACAAGGGGTACCTTTACCATACGAAGGTAGGTATAATGTGGTAAATGGTGCGCAGGGCCCTCATGCTGCAGGAGCAGGAATACAATTCCCTTGGATGAGAATTACTAACGTACCAAGAGTTGTTGATAATTTAACTAATGTTGCTATCCCCAATGTTGCGGGTGCAGTTCGCGCTCCAGAATTAGATATTGGATATGGAACTTGTATTTTTAAATCATATATCGGTCCTACAAATGGACCAGGAGGAATCCCATGGAATGAGGTATTTAGTCGTGTACCTGTTATACAGGATGCAGCAGGTGGTGCAATAAAACAATTATTTTTAGTATCTGATGCATCCCCTGATATATTACAAAGTATTGCACAATATCCTCAACGACTTGACCCCAATTATGATACCAACGTAAACATTATGTTTAGCGTACATACAATAGGTGATTCTTCCAATCAAATTCATCAACATTCTCCTAATGTAAATTGGCTTCATTCAGGAAATGCACATAATCATAAACGCGTATATAAATTTGTAGATGATATTACTACAGAGATATGTGATAACGTAATCATGATTAATGCAGAAATTGAAAGCAGATTTACAGGACCTCTTCCTGACTCACTTACAGTGAATCAAACATGGACATATGAAGGTTTGGGCAATCCTCAAATTAATGGACCTTACGCTAATGCTCATCTTAACAACAAACAAAATATTCCTTTTACTGGATTATCTGATTTTGATAAAGTGTATAGATCACAAATAAAACGTTATGGTGATCACGGACAAATTTGGGACTGTGTACACATGTTTGATGTTATAACGGCTCCTGCTGTTGCTCCTGCTGTTGCGACTACCCTTAGATGGGATGGACAGGGTCCAAATCCAGCAAACTGGAATGCCCGTTGGCCTGTTAATCATCCAAGCGTCGCTGGCGCAGTTGATAGACTAGGTGTTACTAACAGAGAATTAATAAGAAAATCCACCTTTTATCTTACGGGAGATTGGCCTGCCTTTTGTTATGCAATGTATAATAAGGTTAACGCAATTATATCATTTCATAATAAATGCATTGTAGGTTATGTAGAATAATCTAATAATATAATATGTCGGTATTTGAAGGATTATCTCGATATTGGAATCATAGACATGATGTTGAATTATTTTGTGCTGCAGGTAGATACTTGTGTCATGGAACTCACAGCGACCGGTTATTAGAAAATATTAATAATGCATATTATAAGCTTAAACTTTCTAATGTTTTACGGCCCAATCAGGTAGGACCATTTTTTGATGGATTTTTAAATTATTATTTGACCAGTCCTGCGTTAGAGTGGACTCCTTACATACCCGAGGAGTTGACGGTAATTATCTATCATAATCATTATTGTATACCACTGATACCTGTTAACACAATGAATGTAAATACATATTTTTTTAATAAAATAGCTAATAAAGATGATGCCTATCATCTATCATGGTTATCATGTAATCATTGGTCGAATGTAATTGATTCATTAATGTATGGAATAGATATAGAAAATTATATTATTTTCGCTACAGCTGGTGTTTTAACTCCGGGACATACATTAAATATTCCTCGTATTCCTACTGCAGAGGAGGATACATTTAGACAAATTACCTATGGCGATTATTCCGAGTTTTGTATACTTCAAGAATTACCAGCATTAGCAGAATATAATGTTACAGCAGTATATAATCAACCCGATCAGATCGATCCCTTATTTGATAATGATAATTTTCAAGAAGTAAATGAATATGTTGGTTTGATAGGAGGTGCTGGAGATCCGCGTGATCCAGCACATCCTTCTAATCAAATTATATTAGAAACCGCATATAAAGGTCTAATTCTAGATGGGGGCAATCCCAACGTTGTTGTCTTATGTAAACAATTCAAAACATGTCAAAAATTGTTGACACGCTTTTCAATTGATTATAGTGGAGTAGATTTGTTCGTATTTATAATTCAGTGCTTCGAACATTTCAGGCACATACATGTACCAAATATGCGTGATGCATTAACTACTACAACCAGATTAATAAATGATTTCGCTGATGGTATATTCGGTGCAACAGATCGTAATAGGGCAGGATCTGTGTGTATAGTCGCAGCAACCCCATTCATCAATGTTGTTAAGGATGAGTTGGGTGCATCTAGCGGGGTCAATAGAGATGTAATAGAAAGAACAGTAAATGAGTTGTTTTTATTTGTAGTTGAGAACACAAAAAACCAATTTAAAAATTTTATGATTGGGGTTGAAAAAATTAAATTTTGGATATTATTATTTTGTTATTTAGAATTATCCCCTCCAGAAGATGTGCCTATACAGCCTCATTACGGACCACATCCTCCTCCTCCTCCTCCACGTTATCAATATATAGGTGATGACAGAATGCTTGGTGCATATATGGCCTCATTGGGGATTGGTCAGATATTAGCTATTAATTTTCAAGAAATGGTTCCATATCAACATGAGGTAGATATTTTAAGAAGAGAGGGATTTCAATCTTTACGGAGAAGGCACGATGCAATTCTACAATACCCCCGAGAAATACGGAGGGATGGATATAATAGTTATGAGGGATATAATAGGTATTTATCACTGGTATCACAACAATTCTATATATCTCAATACTATCTATCTCAATACTATGGACAACGAAGTGTTGTAGGACCGCCCCCCGGTATGCGAGACCATAGAATCAGGTATACTCAGGTTGAATGGGAAGGTGTAATGAGGGTATTTTTAAATTCGGTTGAGTATCAACGGAGAGAACAGTACGCGGAGGCAGTCCAAGCGGCGGTGCAGGATGCAACAAATAGAATGACTGAAGCGAGAGATGTGATACAGCAAGTGAATGAGGTGGAGGCGGTATGGAGGGATAGGGAGGTACAAGCGATTGCGGTTGAGAGGACTGCGATGGAGGAGAGGGTTGCGGCGGCGGGGGACAGGGCGAGGGAGAGGGAGGTACAAGCGATTGCGGTTGTGAGGACTGCAATGGAGGCGAGGGCGGCGGCAGAGGCGGAGGAGGTGGTGGCGGAGGCGAGGGCGGCGGCAGAGGCGGAGGAGGTGGCGGCGGAGGCGAGGACGCTCAAAGCGAAAGGCCTACATATGAAACCGAGAGGAGGACCGGAATTACCCCCCTTTCTATCTCCGAGGGGAGTACCATATGGTAACCCTAGTTTGCAGAGGGCGTTGAAGAAGGTGTTGTCGGAGAAAGCTCGTGCGAAGGAGGCGAAGGAGGCGAAGAGTGCGAGCCGCACGATGACGGTGACGGATGGTGGCACCCGAAAGCGTAAAAAACAAACCCGAAAAAATTATAGTCGTATTAAAAAATCGCAGAAGAAACGTCCCAAAACTCGAAAAACTCGCTAAACATTCACTTTCAAAAATATACGCTCCCTATATGGAACGACCTAAATTTACCCACATTCACAACTTTGTACAAAAGAGTACCAAAGAAGATCGACCTCATTTACGGACCCCTCCTGAAAATGACCCGATCGAAGAACTCAAGGAAAAATTCAAACAAGACAAATGTATTACGGCAGAAGGAGGAAGCTCTAGCAAAATCAACCCCATCGATCGACCTTCCATAACTCGACTCTTATGTATAGATACGACCTTTCGACCCAATTATGCAACGACCAAATCCTCCGATTTTGTGTATACTTGTCCCGAAAACATTAAGAAGGTTACTTCCCTCAAAATATCATCCATCGAAATCCCCAACACATGGTACTTCTTCTCCGACGCCATGATGAACAATCTCTTTACCGTCATCGATAACATAACCAAAATAACGTACGTTTTTAAAATCCCCGAAGGAAACTATACGTCCGATGACATGTCCGATGTCACCCTCATTCAAGTATCTCCTGCAACACAGGGTATTCCTTCCCGAAAATTAACCGTAGATATCATTACCTCTAAAAGCACCTTGTATCTCAACAATACAGGAAATTATACGATCGATTTTGGTATCCCCGGACTTCTCTTGCAACAAACGGCCGGTTGGTCCCTAGGCTTTAGAAAACAAACGTACACAAGTATACGGTCCTGCGTGAGTGAAGGATCCTATTCCTCCTCGTTCGATAACTATTTTTTTATTGATGTAGACGATTACCAAAGTAACTTTGTAACGGATGCGGTCGTTTCCGTTACTCAAGGATTGAACGGTGCCCCCTTTTATCTAGGAAATACCATCATGGCCAAAATTCCCATTACAACAAATGCAAATTCGGTCATGTTCAATAACGGATCTGACCTTTTATTCAAGACAAGAGATTATTTTGGACCTGTCAAATTGGAAAAATTAAGAATACGACTCCTCAATAAGTTTGGTCAGGTCATCGACATGAATCATAATGATTTTTCGATTGCGTTTGAAATTAAGGAAAATTATAATTAAAATATAGGTATATAGTATGAGCACTCTGGACACGATGGTCAACAACTCGGCTGACCCTAACGCCAACCCTACGGTAGGTCCTCCTGTGAGCATTTCGGTTCCTGAGTGGAACGTAAGCCTCTTGGCAGGCGTGCTTTTGACGGAACAGATTGGACCGGATGACGGAGTTCAGGCGGTATTTGAGTTGCGTGTCAAGCCTACCGAATTGAATGCTCTGTTTGTATGGGACCATTCAAACACGACCGCATCTTCGGTAGAGTTCTCGCCGACTGCAAAGACCTTATTCAAGGGATACTGTAGGAGACAGTTGTATCTGCCGGATGCAAGCACAGCGGTCAGAGATGATATAGCTCCTTCGTTGGCGACTCACTTTTTACTCAACAAGAGTCTTCTCAAGTTATCGACAGCGATGAATACCACAGGTCTTTTGAAGTGCAACATGGTGGAAGAAAAGATTCTTTCGGTTGCACACGATTTATTCAATTCTACAAGTGCCTTTACTCTGTTTGAACCTAAGAGCAGAATTCTTTTAGCACAGGACTACTACACAAGAGGTGCGAAGGCGCTCGACTATATTGCGGACAAAATGGAATCAAATACCACCGCCGGAAATAAACTTGCTACCTCGATTGTAACCAAGGTGTTATCTACCCGTGCGATGCCTACCGATAACTCAAGCTTTACCGTATTCTTATCGGGAGATGAGCTTACGTTTAATGTAGTTGCGGTATCTAGCAAATCTCAGTATGACATCACACCCAGCTCCAACGTAGATAAGAATTTGTCGGATCGGTCCTATAAATTCAAGATTGTCGTGGTAGATGAATCCACCAATTTTACGTCATCTCCTTTTAGAGGAGTGGCTGTACTATTGAACAGCGTTCCTGTTATGGGAGATGTAGCTTCCGAATATGAATCCAAAATTCTTTCCAAGATAACTACTACTCTTGCATTCTCCACCGATCCTACCAGCTATCTTCATTATGTCGATCGCTTTAACACCGAGGCCACGAATGCGTATACAGCAGCATCACTTTCGGATGGAACCCAACAATTTTAAACATTCATTATATGAAATCTGCATTTCAGTCTCATTCCGTAAAAACAACATTTCAGTATCGATCGGATTTATCTTTGACAAACTCGTTTTCTACGTTGTTAGAAACACTTCCTCAAGGGAAAACGAGTAGTGTAGACGCCTTAAAAATATACAAGGAATCCCTCCTAACAAAGTCGTATCGAGGAAGTTATAAACGAGTCATTAATGGTATTATTGACAGATTGATTGAGGCAATTTTATCAGGAGGAACAACCATCGCCTCCTTTGATACCATTCGATTGACTACAAGTGCTAAATTAACCGTCAACACTCTCTATCAAGATTATTTAGACGGGATCAACGATGGAACCGGTATTGATCCAGTCATGATTATTATTTTGAATGAAATCAAGTCTGCTTCTATATCATGAGGTTTGTTCTCCCTGATTTAGATATTTCAATTGAGGTTGCATTATCCGATGTGGTATACCAGACCAAGGCCGTTGCGCATCTAAACGCAAATCAAATTAATTTATTGATGAATGGATATGCTTCCCTGTATTCAAGTATGTTTAAACCGTTGGCGGCATTCGACTGTGGAGGACTCACGATCGGCGAGGATTGGGTTCGACACGTTTCGTATCAAACCTATCAGACGTATACACATCCGTATATCAATAAAAACGCGATCATTTCTGGATTAAATGCGTCGTATCAAAATGAAATTGCGATACGAGCGTCCAATTTTCCGGAAGTGTTTCAGAGAATTCAAAAGGAATTGATTTCTCGTAGGCGACTTGAGTTTATTGAAGGCGATTTACTCATGTATACGACAACGATCTCACATGGATCCATTTCTAAAAAATATTTGATGCATGTCATCCTAGAATAATGTATGTAGCATAACTATGTGGGCGGAACTTCAATATGATTTGAATAACATGGGTACATGTACGACCGTAGTCGATCCTTTACATGAACTCCTTACCACCATCGATAGTACACTGGATACACTTAATCCTGTAGTTAATCTATCCACGCGACCGGTTGTCCGTTGTATCTTTCCCATTTCGAATCTATACATTCGGGATTATCCGAATGCCCCTGTTTTCCGCTTAAATGTAGATCTACGGTTATTTCGATGTTTATTATGGTACAAGGGATATACGGGTCTAGTAAGTCATTATTACATCAATCATGAATGTTTATTTTTGTTAAAAGCGATACAATTCATTCATGCAGTTCAAGTGGGTACATCCATTACGGTAGAGGATGCTTACATTCAGCATTTAAGTTCCTTATCGTTATCGGCTGAAAAGATCGCGATCATACGTCAACGGATTAAAACGTCGTTGTTTCGCCGATTTGAAAAATCGTTGACCGATGTTGAGAATGTCATCAATACGATCTTGACGACGATTGGAAATGTACCGACTTCGTTAAATAAATATTCTCAGATTCCTTTACAAGAAGGAGACATTTTTTCATTTTATGGACATATTTATACGGACATTCCTGATGTTTCTAAATTTGCGTATCGAATCGACTTGTATTTAACAGATTCTCCAACCATCCTTCCGCAATACAGTCAAGTTTCGACTATCATAACGGATACCTTCATTCTGATGTCCCGTACCGCATCGTTGTCTGACCTTAGAAACATCGTACGAGCCTACATTCCTTCGAACCTATCCTCTACTGCTTATCGAGAAGTGGTGCTGGACCTTTATCTTGCTTCAACCGTATTTGCGGTGGCCATTCAAGAAGCGGACATGTATTCAACGTTGTATACGTCTACCGGACATTACATTTATGAAATGTATGCCATTTACATTTGGGCAAACATAACCCTCTATTATCATTTAAGCAGCTAAGGCCTGAATCATCTTGCCCGGTACACCATTCCACATGCTTTCGAAGGTCAACTTGGTCGTTATCAATACATGCATCAGCGTTGTCATGATCGCTGACGTTCTTCCTTGAGCCGCAATCAATTTGATAATGATGACATGAAATACTACTACCACATTCCCAAACATCGAGTAAATTGACCCAAACATTCCAGCGGATTGTTTTGTTGCCTTGGACTGTTGCTCTCGAGCAGCATACATGCTGTCCGTCAAGTTGGTCATCATGCCCGTTGTTTTTCCTTGAATGAAGGTCAGCGGTTGTAGAATGGTAGGAGCAAAGGAAGTCATCATCGACTGTATACAATAGGACATGTTGTCCGAGGTACTCATCGTAGATCCGCTTGGAGCAAGATATCCTGCTATCGGAATGATCGCTGGATTACATCGGTAGGAACCCCAATTTTCCTGCAGATTTTTCATTTGTCCACCGATTTCGATCAACGCTAAACAAATAAAACAGAGGATAAAAATAAGTATACTTTGGAGCCAATCTCGTATCATACAATACATTAAGTCTTTTTAGTTTCCTCCAACAACTGCAGTGTCATTTGCATTTTCCATTTCCGCCTCAACGTCATCCGTCGTGGTTCCTCTTGCGACCGGCGCAACCTCATTCGGTTCATATTTGGTTCCTTTTATGATGAAAGCACTTTTTTGTTCATCGAAGATGGAGTTGTAGGTTTTTAGATGGACATCGTCGTTTTGGAAACATAGTGCACTCATTTGAACGCCAAATTTCATCGTCAAGACCGAACTATAGTTGGTAGGATAAAACGATAAGTTGGGAGAACAAAAGGTCATGTTTCCTGAATTGTTAAAGTCGGCGATGCCTTCATCAGGAGAAAATGCGACATCGTTGTATCTCCATGAATGAAAATACGGCCCATTTCCTATAATGTTGGTCACTTCGCCTAGTATACCGGTTTCGATGGCAACATCGGTTTTGTCCACGATAATGATGACTTTCCCCATCAAATCCTTGAGTGTTAAGGTATTGCATGGATTCTTCTTGTTGTTCTGTAAATTATAGTTGGCTGACAATAACACCGTCCCAAAGTTGGTAACAATCGCTTTCGCCAATTCATCAAATATTTTAGGATGGGCCGTTTTCATCCTAAAGTGAAGGAAGAGGGGATCGTTGGGATTGGGACAGGTTTCACTACTTCGTCCTCGAGAGATGGCATTATTTCTTACCTCTTCAAGGGCAAGTGTGATCGGTATACTATTGTAGGTTCCCTTTTCGGTATATTTGATGGAATTGGAGGTGGATACGACTGCCATATCTCCTACAGAATAGATTTCAAAATCAAGGACACGACAACCATATTTGATGACACGTTTCAAGGCGCATAGATTGACCCATCCGTTCATAAAGTTTCCGGAGGCACAACTATTGTAGGAAGTTTTGATCAAACAATTGCAAAGAAGTGTATTCATTTTTTCTTCTTCGCTTTGAGAAATGCCTACAATTTGAGTTATGATCTCCTCTTTGGAGCAAGTGTTGGAGGTCATCATCGTAAAGTATACAAAAAAGATGCATAGGGCCACTCCAATTAAAAAAACCAAAAGACATACACTTGGTGAGGGAAAGTCCATACAATAGCAGCATAAAATTGAAACGATATTTACCCAATAGAAATTTCATATAAACATGAAGGAGATTGAGATTGACGGCTCTCTGTTCAGGGTCTACGCGTCGGGCGAGATCGAGAGGAAGATGAAAGCGGGTTCGTGGAAGTTTATCCCCAACACGGTCAACCACTCACAGGGCTACAACGTCATCTGCATCAACAAAAAGCAGTACATGAGGAGTCGTATCATGTACATGACCTTCATGACGCAGGAATCAACCGACAAAAAGATTCTGATGCACCACCTCGACGGCGACCGTCTCAACTGTAGTGTGGATAATCTCTCGGTGGAGAATCACATGACCATCAACGTGTATCGATAATTATCCGATTGTACTGGTAAGCTGAGGTATAATCACATCTTTGATCTGATTGGAGTTTAACTTCTGCGTTTCTTCGATGGCCATAATTCTGTCTTCAAGAGCAAGAATGGCATCCATTTTTTCGTTCAAGATGGCTCCTTCGTCCGTAGGAGCATTTGCTCTTCTCTTTTTCTTTTTGCCATCTTTAGCGCCCTCTTGAATGGTGGAAATGTACCATAAGCATAATCCAAGTACAATAATAACTAGAATATACATACTTATACAAAATATATTTTGTACGTCTATACTATGAATTTTAAACAGCTCATTAACATTCCGGTGAATCGTAAAAACGAAGGGATTGTGTATGTGGGGGAAGGGATCCCTTCTTCTAGACCTCTTCATATCTATAGAAAGACGGGTGCTCGGTGTGTATCGTCCAATCGATCGTGTACGATACAGGATAAGCCACTCAAAATGTTAGGAAAAAATCAGTATAATTCATTCACGCCTCCGAATCGGTGCAGAATTCTACAAAACGAACCGTACTATCATGAATATTCTGCTTATATGAATCGAAAATGTATCGATCCTGCGTTGAAGACGACAACGCCGATGTACAACATCGACAACCCAAATAACAAACGTTTTTGGCAGCAGGGAGCAGTAAGCGAATCCGCGATGGCGGCTCGAAAAAAATACGAGGCGGTCATCGCAAACAATCAATCCTTATTGGATACGTACAAGATCAATCTTAAATATTCCGAAGAACCTGTGTATACCTTTAAAAATATAGTGGCCTTTTCACCGCCTACCGCGACCAGCTGTATTCCTCCCAATCGGATGCCTTAAAAGGAGTCCCGTTTGATCCATAAAATGGTGGCAACAATCGCACCCAGCATAACAGATATACTGATGCATCGAGTCGTTGCATTCGAAGGCGGGATGATGACGATGGGTTCGCTACATATCGGACATTTATTGGATCTTAGACGTGGGAAACACGTCGTGCACACTTTATGGGAACATTGGAACAGGACAAATTCATCTGTCTCGACGAAACAGATGAAACACTCCTCCATACTAAGTATACATAACTTAACCTAATTATCTTTTTCATTCTATTTCCAATTTTCGAGGTTGAAGATTCTCGATCAAACGATGTATACTTTCTTTCGAATGTACTTCTTTCTCGGTCTGAAGATGTTCATATTCGTCAAGAATTTTCTGAAGAAGAGGATTTTCCAAGACGCGATCTTTTAAGTATACTATTTTTTTATGAATCAATTGGTGGCGTTGCATTTCGTTCATAATTATAATCCATATATTATTCATGGGCGGTTGCCCGTATTTGTTGCTAGGAGCTTATTTGAATAGCCCCTACTACCGATACCAAGAGATGTACCGACACATAAAAATATATCATTAAACTCTATGAAGATTGGGATCATCGCTCATCCTCAAGCAGGAGGCGACATTCAATATCCTACCAATTATGTACACTGGGTTCGACTTTCGGGAGCTGTCCCTGTCATCATTCCGTACAATCTTTCCAGTATACAGCTTTATCAAAAGATGAATGAAGTCAGCGGTCTTGTCTTTACGGGAGGGGATATTGAAACTCCCAAGTATACAAAGACGCAGTATACTACCTATTTGAAGACCCTTCAGCGATGTATTCGAAAGTCCAAATCGTATAATGATCATGGAATTTACTATCCGATTTGGGGAATTTGTTTAGGTTTTGAATTGCTCATTCTCTTGGAAGAATCGGACGATCTTCCCACGTTGTTCCAAGAGGTAGAGGTGCGTGAACATTATTCGAGTTCTTCCCTTCAGTTCACCTCGGAAAAGAGTCGAATCACCTCTTATTTTACACCCACGGAGATTCGTCGGTTCAAAAAGACCCAGTGTGTCATCCATCGGCATACGTATGCATTTAAAGATTATCCTTTTTTGATTAAGGTAGCCGTGGATCATGGATACCTCAGTATGTTTGAATTCAAGGAGTATCCCTTTTATGGATGTCAGTTCCATGTAGAACATCCTTTTAATGATGCCTCGACGTACATCTCCTATAAATTAAGTATGTTTTTGAAAGAGGAATGTAAAAATTGACATAAACAAGAAGTATTATATTGAGATATACCATGATTATCCCGATCAAATGCTTTACTTGCGGGAAGGTGTTGGCCGATAAGTACAGGTACTTTCAGGAAAAGGTTTCCAAGAAGAAGGATACGGAGTACTTTAGTGAAACCAATACGACGAAGACGATCGAGGGCCATGTCATGGACGAACTCCGGTTGACGAAGCCATGTTGCAGGCGCCATATGCTCACCCATGTAGATATTGAGTAAATGGCTTAAATAAATCCCTCACTATATAGGTATGTGGCAGGACGAAATTGACGACCCTGAATATCAGGACGTTCTGGTCCGTGAAGTCCCCTTCAAAATGCCTGATTTTTTTCATCAACCCATAACCTCTCTGAATCGTCGTATCCTGAACGCCATAACGGGAGAGCCTTACCCTTACCGGATTGGGACTCCAGATGAGTATCGTTTTTTCGTTGTCATGGAGAGCGACCCTGAGGACTACAAGGAGGCGCGACGACTTTATTTCGATTCTCCGGAGCAGTATGAGCGGGTGACACGGCGTACGGTATCGGAGGAAAGCAAGAAACGTTTTCATGAGAAACAGAAATTGTTTCGTTAGAATGTAAAGACATATTGACTACGTATAGGTATATGACGCATTACGAAGTATTGGGTGTACCTGAGAATGCTACACCGGAACAAATCAAGAAACAGTATCGAAGACTATCTCTTGAACACCATCCGGATCGCCCCAATGGAAGCGATGCCAAATTTAAAGAAATCAACGAGGCGTACGAGACGTTGTCCGATGAGGGACGACGAAAACAGTACGATCGATCGCTTCAGCCTCAAATGGACATTTTTGAAATGTTATTTCGAAATGATGGGTTCATGGGTCCTATGGGACCGATGGGTCCAGCGATGATGTTTCAAAATATGATGAAACCGCCCCCGATGACGATGAACCTCAACATAACGTTGGATCAGGCGTATACAGGATGCAAATTGCCGATTAAAATCGAGCGATGGACTCATGTCAATCACATCAAGCAATTGGACATCGAGACTCTCTATATTGATATTCCTCAAGGAATTGATAGTAATGAATGTTTACTTCTTCAAAATAAAGGAAACATGGGACCGGATGGAATTCTAGGCGATGTGAGGATTACGGTACAGGTGTCCAATACCACCAAGTTGGAGCGACGAGGGGTCGACCTTTGGTATACGCACGAGATTACCCTGAAAGAAGCCTTATGTGGATTCTCGTTTGACATGAAATATTTACAGAATAATTCGTACCGTATTACCAATACGAAAGGAAACATCATTCATCCAGAATTTACGAAAGTTCTTCCTGAAATGGGCATGAAGCGAGAAAACATGGTAGGGAATCTGATCATCAAGTTTCATATTGTTTTTCCCACTACCCTGAGTGAGGAGACGATGCAACAACTGGAAACATTACTCTAGAGACGGGAGCATGAAACGCGTCATTTGAAGTGTTTGAGTCAGAAAGAGAGCAAGATAGAGTTGGATACGATAGATGAGTTCTTCAAGAGCCTCCATAACTTATCTATGAAAATGGAGTTAAAGATTTGAACGATTACATAGCATAGTATGAATGTCCTAACGGTCAAAACGGTTCAAATATCACCGTTTCGTACCCTCATGACAGCGTTGAAAGATATTCTTCTGGAGTCGAACATTACGTTTCAAGCGGACGGGATGCGAATCATCAACATGGACAAATCCCATACGGTTCTCGTGCACTTATTCCTAAAGGCAGAGAACTTTGAAATTTACGAGTGTAAGAAGGAGAAGATCATTATTGGAGTGAACATGTTTCATTTGTTCAAGCTGATCAATACGATTGATAATGATGATACGCTCACGATGTATATTGAGAATTCGGACTATTCGGATGGGATTGTCAATAATCTGTGTTTGAGGTTCGAGAATGGGGACATTAAGCAGTGTAAGATTCAGAAGTTGAGGTTGATAGAACCGGATTCGGAAGAGTTGGAGATTCCTAATGTAACGTTCTCGTCGGTGATTAATTTACCGTCGTCGGATTTCCAAAAGATTGTGAGGGATTTGTCGTGTATTTCAGAAAGGATTGAAATCAAGTCGGTCGCGAATGAGTTGATTTTCAAGTGTAAGGGGACGTTTGCGACAGCGGAAGTCCGACGGGCGGAATCAGATGGGAACATGGAGTTCATTCAGAAGAAGTCGAACAAGATCATTCAGGGGAATTTCAGTTTGAAGAATTTGGGGTATTTCATCAAGTGTACGAACTTGTGCAATCAGATAGAGTTGTATTTGGAGAACAATTTACCGTTGGTGGTAAAGTATTCTGTCGCATCGTTAGGAGATATTAAATTGTGTTTAGCGCCGCTTCCGGAGGCGTGATTTGCGGGACTTCTTTCTGCGACGACGAGAACCGCCTGCAGCAGGAGCAGTTCCTAAAGCAGCTTTATCAGCAGCATCTTTATCAACAGCAGCTTTATCGGAAGCAGCTTTATCGGAAGCAGCTTTATCAGCAGCAGTTCCGACAGGACCTATCCCTAATGCTGATGTTGTAGCCTCTAAACTTTTTCTTGCATTTTCTGCAGTATCAGTAGCAGCCTTGGTCGCAGCCGATGCTGCATTAGATGCAGCTTGAGTAGGATCAGCAGCAGCAAAAGGGTTAAGCGATGATATATTATTAAAATATGAAAAAATACCAGAATTGGTTTTGGCAGCTTCTTCGGTGGGATTTCCTCCTCTACGTCCACCCCTTCGTCCGCCATATCGTCGTGTTCTTACCATACCTATATGAGAGATTAATTTTCTTTAAAAATGCATCCCTCGGACTTTAACAACTTAATCTTGGTCGGATCCGTACACTTACGATTTCCCGTCCACACCTTTAAAATACAAAAATTCTTCTTCGGAGAAATCGAAATTCCTGTAATTCCTTGATTTAACGAAGCATCGCTTAATGTATTCCCCATCAAACTGAACGAAACATCCTTCCATGTCGAAGCGATGTTTTTATTGACCTTGTACGAGAAGAACCCTCCATTCTTATTCCTCTCATCTTCCCATAACGGAGTTATATTTTCCCTCATTAGAAAAAACATACATCCTGTAATGAGAGCTTCCGGTAAATGTTGATAGAGCGACAACGCATGTTCCACACACTCCACCTTCATGATTTTTTGGTACCCAGACAGGGACCAATCCGGATTTTGCGGCAAGTGTGCCCACAGAACCCATGCCTCGGAAAACCGATGCATTATACCCTTTCTATGGTACCTTATTTTATATCGTTTTCTAAGGTTGTATTCACAACCAATCGCTCTCCTGAATACAAGTTGGCGCAATCATCGATCGCGACCAGACGACACGTATCTGCCGGCATAATGCCTAAATAATGTGTGCACAGCCACCGAAGGATCGGCCGATCGAATAAATTGTTTCCCTTGAGGATGAAGGACATCGCGGGCAATAGATAGGTTCGCGAGCGAATCCCTATAGATAGTCCGATGACTTGATAAGGGACAATTCGTACATAACTGTGATATCTCGAAACAAAATGATATTTGAGGTTTCCGTCTTCTCGATAGATGTGAAGGATGTACGCTTCAGGACGTTTATCGTACATCGACCATTGTTCTCCTTCGCTTGAAATTTTATAATATTGATGAGAACAATATTTATTTTTTAGCCATTGCATATGTTTATATGTTTAGTCTTTTTTTATAGCGTTTTTACTCATTAAGTCAGAACATTTGGCCAATTGATCTCCGATCGCCTTTTCAAATACGGTATGCCCTGCATCGACAAAGAGGAGTGTACAATTGTCCATCTGTTGACTCAGTCGATACGCGATACTGGCAGGTGTCACGATGTCCCATCGACCGTTGACCATGAAGGTGGGAATGTGTCGTATTTTATGCATGTTATGGTAGATTTGACGACGTGGTACAAAATAACGATTGGCTTCATAATGAGCATTCACGAGAGCCATTTGGAATGGATCTTCTTTGTTGCGTGGTCGTTTTGTTTTGACGTACATCGGGGTTATGTCCATAAGTAGATTCGCCAATCGACGAGATTTACGGGTTTGAAGAGAATGAAGAATTTTTTTAAACCGATTTCCCTTTTTGTATTCTACCAATTCATTAATCTCGTCATGAATTTCTGGAAAAATTTCATCGACAACGGTGGGTTGAGATAGATCGTAAATACCGCGGAGAATCAGTCCGGATACGCGTTCGGGATAGGCTTGTGCATACATCATCGCTAACGAAGAACCCCAACTTCCACCGGAAACAACCCATCGGTCGTATCCTTTTAGGTTGCGTATGGTTTCCATGTCGCGGATCAACAACGCGGTCGTATTCTTTTCCAAATGGGCTTTCGGTAGAGATTTACCGCACCCGCGTTGATCAAACAGAATGATGTTGTACGTTTTAGGGTTGTACAGACGACGGAGGTAAGGCGTGGAGTGATCACCGGGGCCTCCATGACAATAGATGACAGGAATCCCTTTTGGATTACCGGACCATTCGACATATATTTTTACAGGAGATCCGTGTAAGGTATCCACATGAACCCATTTGGTTTCATATGGAGCAAGAGGAGGATACATAGTATACTATAATATTAAGCATTTTGACATTACACAGTACCAGTTGTTCCAGATGTACTTCCGGAGGATCCAGATGTGCTGCCAGTTGTTCCAGATGTACTTCCGGAGGATCCAGATGTGCTGCCAGTTGTGCCAGATGTACTGCCAGAAGATCCAGATGTACTTCCGGAGGATCCAGATGTGCTGCCAGTTGTGCCAGATGTACTTCCAGAGGATCCAGTTGTGCCAGATGTGCTGCCAGTTGTGCCAGATGTACTTCCGGAGGATCCAGTGCCAGATGTTCCTGATCCAGAAGTTCCAGTTGTTCCAGCAGCCGCCGCTGCAGCTTTAAACTTTAAAAATTCCTCAACATGATATTGCCCCACCTCATTCGCGATGACTCTGTATTTAAACCCTCCTTCACCTCCCGTTCTTCCCAGTAAAATGGCATTATAATAGATATTGGGTTGAGGTGTTGTATCCGTCATGGGTACGGGATAATTTATCGATAAATAGGTAGGTACATAGGAAGAAGCTTTTGGGATACAAGTGTACCCTGGGTTTATTCCCTGAAAATCTGCACTTTTCACATAATTCTTTACCGTTGTATCGACATACGTATTTATATTTGGAGTAATATCGTTCATGTACGATTGTTGATGCGTATTAAAACACGAACTGGTTGTCCCTGCACTATTGGAATAATATGCGTTTCCCGTAGTACATCCCTCCGAGGAATCATAAGGCCTATTATAATTGTCCAATAAATCATACAATAACTCGTTGACAGAAGTGGAAATGTTTGTGCTCAAGCTACTCGGTAAGGTGGTGGTGGCTCCAGGAGTGATGGGGGTAGATGAAAGTGTACATCCTGTAGAGCATGACCATGGAACACGTAAGGAAGGGGTTACCAAGGCTTTATTATAGGCGTGAAGTGCATGCGATTGACTTGCAGAACCAATCGTAGATCGTGCAGCAGTTCTGGATAATGCAGTATTGGAAGAATCATACAGCGCATATCCTCCTAAGGACCCCAAGTCTCCTGTAGAATTCGGTACATATATTAAAAATGTACTCCCTGTAGTTAAACTAGGGAATGCGGATCCTGTAAATTTACTAGTTATGGATGCCTCAGTAGGTGCAATTGCTGTACAAGAAGATTCCGCCTGCATACTTCCTCTAGAAAAAATGTTGTTAAAGGCTGCCGTTCCTCCTATGTCGGTTATGACACTAGGGTAGGTCGTCATGAAATCGGATTTTAGTTTAGTCGTACTCAGATCAAAAGCCATCTGTTTGTTTCTAACATCAATAAATTTAGTTAACATCGATTCATTGGGTTCTCTCAATAACAATAAATAAGAAGGGGTTTCTGTTTCAAAAAATGGTTCTACCGATAAAACAGTAAATAGGATATAGATCAGTATTAATACTAAAAGGACAATATACCTAGAGTATTTCATACTATTTTGTTATATTAAAATTAAGCCATAGTAGAATTAGTTGGAGGATAATTGATTGCTCTCTGAATGAAGATGGTTCCATCTCCTGTGTACTTGGCAGGAATCGTAATGACTTGTTGTACGGAAAATGAGGTGGGTTGTTTCGTGAGTAGAAATTTTTTATATGCATTTTCTACCAAATCATATAACCTCATGACCACCGCTGCATCGGTAATTTTTGTTTTTGAAATAAAAAGCGGGAATTGTGATGGTGAAAAGATGACTGTTTTAGAAACAATCGATCCAGATTTAGAATTTCTGTTTCTAACGTTGTTGGCGGAAATGAGATTTTTATCCATCGTATTAAACATGTCATTTTGTTTCTTGTTGGTACGATTTTCGGCAACCGACTGGTCAAGAATGATCCCAAAATGGTAATATACAGGTAGATTTGGATCGATCGTAAATACTTGAGGGGAATACCCTGTATAATCCACAGTTGGGGCAAATGGATACGTGTATTTGTAGGTATAAGGGCGTATGAAAGAGAATAAATGAGGAGGTTTACGGATGTCGATGACATCGGATGTAGCTCCTTCAATCGTACTGCTCGACATCGTAACTACAACAATCACTACGATAAGAGCAACGATCCATAAGCTAGTTTTCATAGAATACCGATAGATTAAAAGTCTGACATAAACATGTCGCCTTCCTTAGTTTTTGTCGCAAGGGCATATTCACTGACACGCTTTTCAAAAAAGTTTGTTTTTCCTTCTAAAGAAATGCTCTCCATCCAAGAAAAGGGATTTGGAGTATTGAACAATTTGGATACGCCTAATTGTAAACAGAGTCGATCGGAGACAAATTCAATATAGGAACTCATCATGTCGGAATTCATTCCGATCAATCTGCACGGGAGAGACTCGAGAATGAAATCTTTTTCAATCGCGACGGCATCGCCTACGATCTTGTGAATGACTTCTTCGGGGAGAGGTTCTTGGCGTTTGTACATCAGAACAGCAAAATCGGTATGCATCGATTCATCACGGCTGATCAATTCATTACTAAAGGTCAAACCGGGCATGACCCCGCGTTTCTTAAGCCAATAGATGCTACAGAACGCACCCGAGAAGAAAATGCCTTCGACGCAGGCAAACGCCACGAGACGAATGGGGTAGGACGAGGAGGATTGAATCCACTGGATGGCCCACTCTGCTTTTTTCTGTATACAGGGGAAAGTTTCGATGGCTCGAAACATGGTATCGCGTTTGTCGTAGTCGACATATTTATCGATGAGGAGACTGTACATCTCGGAATGGATGTTTTCCATGGCAATCTGGAAACCGTAGAAGGCTCTGGCTTCGGAGGTTTGAACATCGGTCATGAATCGAAGAGCGAGGTTTTCTAGAACGATTCCATCGCTGGAAGCAAAAAAAGCAAGGATCATAGAAACGAACCGCTGTTCGTCAGCAGATAATTGGTTCCAATGATCCATATCTTTAGATAAATCAACCTCTTCGGTTCGCCAGAAACAATCGAGTTGTTTTTTGTACATGAGCCATGATTCCATGTCAGTTATGGGAAACATGGTATACTTTTCGGCCATACAGTATACTTATATAAAATGTGTTTAATTTATTTCTTCTTTTTCTTTTTCTTTTTAGAATCTTCTGCTTCTGCTTCTGCTTCTTCTGCTTCTGTATCTTCTGTATCTTCTTCTGCATCTGCTTCTTCTGCATCTGCTTCTGCATCTGCTTCTGTATTAGTGGTCTTTGCTTCTTTCTCGGCATTTATTTCTTCTTCCTTGGCGATATCTGAGGTATCGATCAATTCCAATCCTTCTCGAAGACTCCACGTCATTAAAAAATAAACTGCCACTACCAACAACAATATCATGTATTTCTTTTTCATACAATAACTAAAGATTAAAGACATGCCCTACACACAGGAATGTATCGATCATCGGGTCCATATTGCGATGTACTCGATGTAAGTCGCTTTGAAAAGGATGCATTATCTCCACATTTACAGATCGCATAGAGTTTAGTATACGTATCCGCCATCGGAATCAAATCCAGTATACTTCCGAACTTTTGTTGACGAAAGTCTCCGTCCAGTCCGTAGACATGAACCGTTTTCCCTTGTCGAAGCATCTCCTTGACAAACTCCACTAATCCATCAAAGAACTGGGCTTCGTTGATGAAAATGGAAGATGCATAGGTCTTGATGGAAGATAGATCGCGCGTTCTCTCGCAACGGATCTTTACGTTATCGTGATTGTAAAGAACGCCGGCTTCACCTCCTGTATCGTAATCAAGAATCAGAGAATTGCTGGATGAATCGCGGATGAGCGCCGACGTTTTTCCTGAATACATGCACCCAAGAGTCAGATGAAGCATTTTCTATCTATTCCTAGAACAAAAAGTTGTATCAATTTACTTGCCAAACTGCGAAAAGTCGGCTACAAGAGGAAGAGGAAGCTTATTCGAGTTCACGTTAGAATACGTAGGAGTTTTGCAGTCCGATGGATTAGGACACTTTCCAGGATACATATAATTGCCGTGAGGAGGAGCTAAAAAGACCGTATTGGTATACGAGGCTTGAGTACTCAATTGATTGGTAGGAGGAGAAGGGAGTGAGGATTGTAATAAACTACTGTTATTAGGAGTAAAGGTGAATGTTTTTTCTGAAACAGCCGTATCGATGTATTTTTTGACATCATCGGTGAGTCCAACTGAAGTGGCTTCCGAACAATTGCTTCCTGGAACGTCTTTCTTGGCGGTTATGTTATCTTTACAGCATCCATAGGTGCTGACAGTACAGTGATTGCGCTCAATCAGAGAGTTAAGGAGTTGATAGATTTTATTGAGTGTGTCGGCATCGGAAACAGGAGCTTTGGTGTCGACTTTGGCATCCACCGAGGTTGCGGAATCAGGAGGAGAGGTATAATCCGCAAGTATACTATTTTCTCCGAGAGTAATACTATCATCGATGGCGCCATCGATACCTCGAGTGGAGCCACTCAGTTTATCTTTACTCGAGCTAGATCCGCTAGAGCTAGAGCTAGAGCTAGAGCCAGAGCTAGATCCCCCCAACGATATTGGTTTATACACAAGTTTTCCTTTTGAATCATAGGACGAAGTATAGTATATGATCCCATTCTCCGAATTTGAGTTGTATACAGTATCCAGATTATCAGGATCATATGAACTTTCGTACGAGGAAGGTGTTGATTTATAGGACGAGTCTTGAGCGGTTTCGGTCAATTGTACTTCGGATCGTAAATAAAACATTTGAAGTTCGGATTGTTTATAGGTTGCAGTTGTTCCTGAATCATACAGAACCGTCAAATCGCCGTTCGTCGCAACCGTCGTTACTGTTCCTACCTTTCGATTGTTGTCCCCACTCGAGGCAGCCACTTCATCTCCGACCACGAATTTTTGTGCAGTAACCGTAGTATTGTACGTTACGAAAAGATCTCCACTGGGACTAATGTCGGTAACCTCACCTTCAATCCCTTCCTTGCTTCCACTTCGCGCTACCACCTTATCTCCAATCCCTGCAGTATACGAATTTAAGGATTTTACAATTCTTACTTGAGAGGTCGTATAGTACATGAGCAAATCCGATTGTTGATAGACCACAGGTACGGTAGATCCCGAATAGATGACGGACACGTCCTTATTTGCTGCAATACTCGAGACACTCCCCTTGATACCTGCCTTATTTCCCGTTTTACTGACTACATATTCTCCTACAATAAACTGTTGAGCAGGAATCGTAATGTCATATCCTACATGTAATTTCCCATCCTCTGTTATATCCATAATCTCTCCTTCTACCCCCTTTTTATGACCGGATACAGATGCTACTTTATCTCCGATGGCAAATTCTTCCTCCTCCCCTAAGGCATTTGTAAGTGCTGCCGTCCGTTCTCCCGAGGTCAGCCCTTCGACCCAACTAAACGGAAAGATGGACAATTGATTCACCATGACCGAGTACAGAATGATGAATAAAAAAGGCATCCATAGCCAATAATTCAATTTCTTCATATTCTACCTGAATACTTTTTATTTTTGGAATGCTCCATACACAGACGCAGCATCAAAATTGTAGTCGGTCAGTGTACTATATCCTTTCCCATTCTCTCGAGGAGCTTGATACACTTGTTTTGTTTCCGACGGATTTCCTAAAACTAATAGAATTACGCCCACTAACAAAACCAAAAGGATGAGATTCATACTATACTATAATAAAATGAAATAATATAAATAGTAAAGAGCCATCACACACTATGAAGATACTTGTCTTGGATACTGAAACCACGGATAAACCCCCTAAGATACGGCTTCTTCCAGAGACGGTTGAATTTTGGCCGTCGGTGGTCCAATTCAGTTTCATTCAGATGGATACGACAACCTACAAGTATACTGCCTATGACTACATCATTAAAACTCCGCGAGCGATCGAAAATGATCACATTCATGGAATTACCAAGTCGATGAACACCAAACAGGGGTACGATTTTAAAGACATTTATGAAATCTATAAGATCTGTCTTTCCACGTCGGACATCGTCATCGGACACAACCTTTCGTTTGATTTAAACATGATTCAGGCAGAATGTTATCGACACAATCTTCTGTATGCTGCTCCTAAGGTTTCCTATTGTACGATGATGTCAACCCGTCATGTATGCAAATTGCCAAATCTTAAATGGCCTACGTTGAACGAGCTTCATGTAGCCCTCTTTCACGAAGATGCGGTCAACCTTCACAATTCTCTTAAGGATTGTGTTGTCTGTCTACGATGTTATTTAAAGCTGATCGAAGGCTTAGACATCCTTGAAAAACACAAGAATTTAAATAATATACAATTATAATATGGAGTGTAATAAGAAACCTCAAGTCGATTGTAAACTTCCTGAATGCATTTATGTCAACGCAACGCGTAAATATTGTAGAAAGGCAAATAACACGCGTCGCATACCCGAAAAGGCACCTGTTAACTATACAGAATCAGTTCGAAAGAATGCAACACAAAAAATCCAACGATTCATTAAAAAATCGTCGCGTTTATTACAAATTGTATGTGAAGACTCTGGACAGTGTTTATCGTTCGGTAATAAAATCCATGAAATTATCAATTATTTTAACGGATTCACCGACTTTAAAGATGCAGAAGAAATTATCTCCATTGGAGATGTATCTTCCAACGGATTTGTTCGACAGATTAAACATTCCAAAAATAAGTATACTGCGTATAGTGTATTAAAATCAGCCGCCGATATCGATACCGACAATCTTGTCTACGAATATGTAGTGGGTATTAAATTTGTGAATCGTGTCATTCAAAAATTCCCCTGTTTTGTCTACACCTATGGTCTGTTTTTTTATAAATCGTATCGAGACTATTTGACCATGCGAGATGGAGTGAATAAGATTTCAGATCCGAAAAGTCTTTCCAAAGCACTACTTCCTCAACGAGAGATTAATTATAAAAAAGCATGTACAGAATCTCGATATGCGGCGATTTTAATACAACATTTGAATAATGCTCCCTCCTTTGGAGATGCTCTGCGTGATGGAACCGGAAACTTTGTGAAATATCAGCTTACCAACGTATTGTTTATTATCTATCATGCTCTTTCTAACTTATCCAAAGTGTTTACGCATTATGATCTGCATCGAGGCAACGTACTCATTTTCCGTCCCTATAAGGAAACCACCATCCAATACGTGTATCATATGTCTGGATCAAGAACCATCATGTTCAAGTGTCCGTTCATTCCTAAACTGATTGATTATGG
>Ga0164295_10000203_pt1 | contig 49960 bp, 58 predicted proteins | sample GEODES006metaG_FD_111798 | JGI IMG/M metagenome (GOLD analysis project Ga0164295, IMG submission 111798) | Oligotrophic lake water microbial communities from Sparkling Lake, Wisconsin, USA - GEODES006 metaG | ecosystem: Environmental > Aquatic > Freshwater > Lake | place: USA: Sparkling Lake...
CGGAACAGGACAGAACAACAGTTGTCCCGACGGTAGCAACCACATCTGGAGGATTTGCAGGAGCGTTCCAATGGGGACCTGTAGAAGAAGTAACAACTGTAGATTCAGAAACAAATTTAGTTAATGCTTTTGGTAAACCAAATGACACTACTGCTGGTTATTTCTTTACCGCAGCAAATTTCTTGTCGTATGGTAATAATTTACAAGTAGTTCGTGTTGTGGATAAAGGCGTTGCAAGAAACGCTGTTACTAGACCTTCTGGTATAGTTACTGGGGTTAATATTCCTGCAAATAATACAAACGACAGTATATATTTTACCTCTACTGCAAATTTAACCGCCCTCTTTGACATAGATACATTTGTTATTACTCGCGCAACAGGCACTCCGGTTTTAAATACTAGTAATGGAAAAGTAGTAAGCCTAATAGTTTCATCTACAGGGTTTGGATATAATACTGCTCCTACCGTTACTTTAGTAGGTGGTTCTCCTACAAGTACAGCAACTGCAACTGCAACACTATCAAGCGGACAAGTATCTAATATATTTGTACTAGACGGTGGTAATAATTATACCACATCTTCTAATGTTGTAATACAAAATCAAGATTCAACATCTGCAAGAGCCAATCTGGTATTAAGATTCAAGATGAGAGATGCGAATATTTCTGTCATTGGATCCAATTACGATTCTAATGCAAATATCGTATTCTCTGGTAATATTGACGCTACAGGTGTACATGCTACAGCAAATCTAGTTATTACCAATGGTAATATTACTGGGGTAACAATAGTAACACAGGGTAATGGTTACATTGGCGCGCCAAACGTAACAATTAATAGAAACAGCGCAAACACTGGAACAAATGCAACCGTAGTTGCAAACGTTGCATATGGTTATATTAATAGTATAACTATTGATAACCCAGGTATTGCTGGATATTTCTTTGTCCCTAACGTGACAATTAATAAAAATAATCAATTAGGTGGCACAAATGCTGCAGTTCAAGCTCGTATTAGTGCATACGTTAGTACATTAACTTTAACTGCAAATGGATATGGTTATATATCTACTCCTTCGGTACAAATTACCCCGGCAGCAGACGATTTAAATTATATTACTGCAAACGTTGCAGCAAATGTTGTAGTTAAATACCCTTTACAATCTGTTACTATAGTAAATGCAGGTTCTGGATATACTTCTAATGCAAATACTGTTTCTATTTTATCTAGTAATATAGCAGTATTAGAAACTACGGCAAATATATCTTTAGCTCCTCCTGTTATAACTAACGGTGATAATTTTATTGCTAGTTATTCTACAGGTGGTCTAGCGTTTGGAGAATTTTCAGCAAGATATCCTGGTGCTTTAGGAAACTCTATTAAAGTTTCTATGGCGGATTCCGCAACTCATAGCACATGGCTGTATAAATCTCAATTCGATGGTGCGCCTAGTACATCTGCTTATGTTAGTGGTAAAAGCGGGTCGAATGATGAACTACATATTTTAGTTATAGATGCGGATGGATCTTGGTCAGGTACCGCAGGTACAGTATTAGAAAAATATGCATACGTATCTAAAGCATCGGATGCTAAAAATAGTGATGGTTCTACTAACTATTATAAAAATGTAATTAATAATCAATCCGAGTATATCTGGTCTTTGGATCACCCAGAATCAGGTACATCTTGGGGTAACGAAGCCAAAACAACAACATTCGGAAGCTTAACAGCTAACATAACAACTACATTGAGTGGCGGTGTTTCTGGGGATAGCGTTTCTACAGGAAATGTTTCAACAGGTTATGCATTGTTCTCAAATGACGAATTGTACGATGTTGGCTTAATTCCAATGGGTCCAACAACTGCAGTATCTGCTGTTAATGCGGTAATTGCTATTGCGGAAACAAGAAGAGACGCTGTAGTATTTGCTTCTCCTCCTTATGCGGATATTGTTAACACAACAGGACAAGCCGACAAACTTGTTACTTATAGAAACCAATTAACATCTTCATCTTATGCAGTGTTAGATTCGGGTTGGAAGTATCAGTATGACCGATATAACGACAAGTACAGATATGTTCCTTTAAATGGTGACATTGCTGGTCTTGCAGTAAGAACTGATCTAGTAGCAGATCCTTGGTTCTCTCCTGCAGGTTATAACAGAGGCGTGGTTAAGAATTTAGTTAAATTAGCTTATTCTCCATCCAAAACAGATAGAGACACTCTATATAAGAGCGGAGTCAATCCTGTAGTAACATTCCCGGGTCAAGGCACATTGTTGTTTGGAGATAAGACTCTTCTAGCAAGACCAAGTGCATTCGACAGAATCAATGTTCGCAGATTGTTTATTGTTCTTGAGAAGTCTATCGCAACTGCGGCAAAATTCCAGTTATTTGAATTCAACGATCCATTCACAAGAAATCAATTTAAGAATATTGTAGAACCATTCCTAAGAGACGTACAAGGTCGCAGAGGCATTACAGATTTTAAAGTAGTTTGTGATGAAACTAATAATACACCCGCAGTCATAGACAGAAATGAATTTACTGCAGATATTTTTATCAAACCATCAAGAGCTATTAATTTTATTCAGTTAAATTTCATAGCAACAAGAAGCGGTATTTCTTTCGAAGAAGTCGGCGCTTAATAGGAGACCCAAATGGCATCAACTTTCGACGTATCAGCATTTAGAAGTAAATTAAACGGCGGTGGCGCAAGACCGAATCAGTTTGAGGTAGTCATTAGATATCCAACGGTTCTCGGCGGCATAGCTGGCGATGTGGGAAGATTTTTAATAACTACTGCAGAATTGCCTGGTCAGACACAGGGCGTTACTCCTGTTTATTACAGAGGTCGTTTAGTTAAATTAGCAGGCGATAAAGAGTTCGCGCCTTTCAGTTGTTCTATAATTAACGACAATAATTTTACTATCAGAAACTCTTTGGAAAATTGGATGAATTATATTGAGGATAGAGTTACCAAAGCAGGCGAACAAAGCCCACAAAGATATCAATCTATAATCGATATTTACCAATTGGATCGTAACGGTAATACTTTAAGACAATATAAATTAAGAGACGCCTTTCCTGTGGAAATAGGACCCGTACAATTAGATTTTGGTAGCAATGATCAAATTTCAACATTTGGTGCAACATTTCAATATCAGACATTTGATATTATTACTACACCCGCATCAGCCGCATTAAACTCAGTAGCTGGTCAAGGCGCAGTTATACAATAATTTTTGAAAGAATTTAATTATGGCAGTTAAGCTATTTGGCTTTACCTTTGGTCGTGATGATGCAGATGATCAACCGATAACGAAGAACAAACAGGGATTCGCTACACCGATATTAGATGATGGCGCATCTACTGTACAGGCAGGCGGTTATTTTGGTACATATGTTGACTTAGATGCAACTACAAAGTCTGAGTATGAGCTGATTACTCGTTATAGAGAAGCAGCATTATACCCGGATACTACCGCAGCTATTGATGAAATTTTAACTGAGGCAATTGCAGCAATTGATGACGAGGCAATTGTCAAAGTAAATTTGGATCAGCTTGATATTCCTGATGATATCAAAGATACCATTGAAAAAGAATTCGATGCAATATTACAGTTGTTAGATTTCAACGATAAAGGATATGATATCTTTAGGCGTTGGTATGTGGATGGTCGATTATATTTTCAAAAGATTATTGATACGCAAAACCCAAGAAGAGGGGTTTTAGAGCTTATTCAAATTGATCCGAGAAAAATTAAAAAATTACGTGAGATTAAAAAAGAGAAAGACAGAGATACCGGCGTTGATTTAATTAAATCTGTTGATGAATTTTTCGTTTATAATGATAAAGGGTTAACGTATAATCCAACCTATTCTAGTACTGCGAATCAAGGTATTAGAATAAACCCAGATGCAATTTGTTTCGTACCATCTGGTCTATTGGATTATGATAAGAACATAGTAATTGGTCATTTACACAGGGCAATTAAGCCTGTTAACCAATTAAAGATGATGGAAGATGCATTAGTTATTTACAGAATAGCTAGAGCACCGGAGAGAAGAATATTTTATATTGACGTAGGTAATTTACCTAAGTTAAAAGCTGAGCAATATCTAAAGGATATTATGGCTCGCTATAGAAATAAAATTGTGTATGATTCAAGCACGGGTGAAATTAGAGACGATCGTAAGATGATGTCTACACTTGAGGACTTTTGGTTGCCTAGAAGAGAAGGTGGCAGAGGTACAGAAATTGATACGTTGGCAGGCGGAGAGAATCTTGGTCAGATTGAAGATGTGAATTATTTTCAAACTAAATTATATCAGGCATTGAATGTTCCTTTGTCAAGAATGCAACCGCAGACAGGTATCTCGTTTGGTAGGGCGACTGAGATAACTAGAGATGAGTTGAAGTTCGCGAAGTTTGTTGGTAGATTGCGAAAGAAGTTTAATGAATTGTTTACCGATTTATTAAGAACGCAACTATTACTAAAAGGTGTATTGACTGATAAAGACTGGTACGTTATAAAGGATAAAATCCAATATAGATATACACAGGATCAGTATTTTGAAGAAATGAAAGATGCTGAGAATATGAGAAACAGAATTGATTTGTTAATGCAAATTCAACCTTTCGTTGGTGCATATTACAGTCAAGATTATGTTATGAAAAATATACTAAGAATGTCGGAAAAAGAAATTGCAGCAATGAAGACTCAGATAGAAGCTGAACCTCCACCGCCGCAAATTGGTATGCCGGGTATGCCGCCAAATCAACTTCCGCCAGGACAAGATCAACAGCAGCCGCCACAGCAATAAATAATGTAAAGGAAAAATTATGGAATCAACAGTCATTCATCACATGGTAGATAGTATTATTAATAATCAGCAAACTGATGCTATGGAAAAATTTAATGAAATCATGGCAACCAAGGTTACTGATGCGTTGGATGCTAAAAAAATGGAACTTGCGTCTAATATAGGCAGAGAACAAGGACAAGAAGAACATGAAGAAATTTAAAGAACTTCGAGAAAAATATTTGGAAGAAAAAACCATGAGTCGTGCTGCCAAAGGCCACGAAAAATATGGTAAAGAAGGTATGCAAGCTTTGGCTAAAGCTGGCAAAGAAGGCAAAGATCTAGATAAAGTCAGAGACAAATATAACAAATATGATGAAGCCGTAATGGATACTGTTAAGTCTGTTGCTAAGAAAGTTGGCAAAGCGTTAACTGGCGGTTCAGATCAAGATCAATTAAAGAACTTACAAAAGAAGATGGGCGTGCCACAAACAGGCAAGAAGCCCACTTCTAAATAAGAGAATAAAATGCCAATAACAACAACCATACTTAAAAATACCAAGCAACAAACTATAATTAAAATTGTAGGAGATGGTTCTACTAATATAGATTTGCCCAATTTAGCAATATCATCTGATACTATAGATGTACAAGCTAATTTAAATGTACCTATTACAAACTTAGTTTGGTCTGCATCTGATGTATCTTTTGCACCTATTGTTATCAAGAGACCGCAAACTGCTGCAGCTAATGTTTATATGTTATATAGTTCAGATAATTGGGGACTATCTCAAGAATATGGTATATCAGATACTACAAATGCCAGTTCAAATATCTACGTAACGATGCCCGCGGCCGGCGCAACATTGTTTATGACTTTATCTAAGCCAGCAGGTTTTATTGCTCAAGATTTACAAGCAAATAGACGTTAAGAGAACAATTATGAGATTAATTAAAGAAGTAGCACAGGATTTAAACTATCTAGTTGAAGCCAAAGAAGGCGGCGGCAAGAATGTCTACATCGAAGGAATTTTTGCACAATCTGATACTGCAAATAAAAACAATCGTTCCTATGGTAAAAATATCATGGAAAGAGAAGTTGGTAAGTATCAGGATTTAATCGGACAAAAAAGATCTCTAGGAGAACTTGGTCATCCTGAGAATCCTTCTATCAATCTGCATCAGGTATCCCACCTAATCACCAGCCTCAAAATGGAAGGCAAAGATGTATATGGTAGGGCAAAAATTTTAGAAACACCGATGGGTGTTATTGCAAGAAATTTAATAGAAAATGAGGTTCGGTTAGGCGTATCGACTAGAGGGCTAGGATCGTTAAAAATGAACTCAAATGGAATTAACGAAGTGCAGGATGACTTTCATCTAGCAACCGTTGATATTGTGGCTGATCCATCCGCACCAGAAGCTTTTGTTCAAGGCATTATGGAATCGGCAGAATGGATATTAGAGAATGGTATTTGGAAAGCAGTCCACATTGAGGCGGCGCAAAAGCAAATAAGGGCTACATCTAAGAAAAACTTGGATGAAGTTAAGTTAAAAATATTTGAACAATTTGTTAATCAATTGTCTAGGTAACTAGAATTATAAATATCAATTGAAGAACATCAATACATTTAGGAGACACTAATGTCAGTAGAAAGTAAAGTTAAGGAATTGCTAGAAAAAGTAACAGCAAAAACTTCAGTTATTGAAGAAGAAGCTGGTCCTATGGTTCCTACCAAGCAAAAAGATTCCACAATTAAAGCTGCCAACTCTGGCGATAGTAGTCAGCCAAGACAAGGCGATTCACAGGACGCTTCTCACGAAGATCGTGAGGAAACTGCTGTTAACCAAGGAGCAATTACTGCAAAAGGTATTTCCAAAAATACTATTGCAATGAAAGGTCCTGTTGGTCAAGCACCAAATTTCACAACAGTAAAAGATCTAAGCCAAATTCCTCAGAATACAGGCATTCATGAAGAAGAAGCTGAAGATGAAAATCTTGAAGTTGTGGCTGAAGAAGAGGAAATAGAGAATCAGGAAGAAGAGTCAACAGAAACTATTGTTGAACCTATTGATCTTTCTCCAATCTTTGGTGATGATTTGTCAGAAGACTTTAGAGAAAAGGCAACATCCATTTTTGAAGCAGCAGTTATTGCTCGCGTTAATAACGAAATGGAAAAAGTATCAGAAGCATTGGAAGAAAAATATGCTGAAGAATTTACAGAATACAAAGAAGGCGTTGTAGAAAAGATTGACGCTTATCTCAACTATGTTGTTGAGAATTACTTAGAAGAAAATAAATTGGCTGTCGAGAGTGGTCTTCGTTCGGAAATCGCCGAAGACTTCATGTCAGGTCTAAAGGCTCTATTCAAAGAACACTACATTGAAGTGCCCGAGGAAAAATATGATGTAATTAGTGAATTGCAAGACAAAGTAACAGAGCTGGAAGAAGGACTTAACGGTCAGTTGGAAAACAATGTTAATTTGAATACCGAAGTAACAGATCTTAGAAAGAAACTTATTATTAAGGAAATGTCTAAAGATCTTGCAGATACCGAGGCTAGCAAATTAGCAAAACTTCTAGAGGGTGTAGAGTTCGATAATGCAGATTTTTACAAGGAAAAAGTATCTGTTATTAAAGAAAATTATTTCCCACGCGACGCTATTGTAACAAAAGAATCAGCAAAGCAAGCGCTTATAGAAGAAACCGCACCGACTGAAGTTTATTCAGGCAACGACGTTGTTTCGACTTATGCACAAGCCTTATCAAGATCAATCAAAAGAACATAACTTATAAATAACTATAAGTTCAAACAGTTACCAACAAGGAGACATTAAATGTTTTTATCAGAGAATATTCAGCAAAAGTGGTCAGCCATTCTGGATCATCCAGACCTGCCACAAATCAAGGACAACTACAAGCGTCAAGTTACTGCTGTATTGTTAGAGAACCAAGAAAAATCTTTACGTGAAGAGCGTCAAGCATTGTTCGAGACTCCGGCAAACAACATTAGCGCAACCGCCGGTATTGACAAGTATGACCCAATTCTAATCGGTTTGGTTCGTCGTGCTATGCCTAACCTAATGGCGTATGACATTTGCGGTGTACAACCAATGACTGGTCCAACAGGCTTGATCTTCGCAATGAGATCTATATATAAAACTACTCGAGGTGATACTACAAACAGAGTAGAAGCATTGTTCAACGAAGCAAACACCTCATTCTCTGGTTCTATTCCAGGTACAGGTTCAATACCAGCTCATTCTGGTTCTAACCCAGTACAAGGTACATATACCACAGGTAATGCAGTTTCTACAGCATCCATGGAAGCTGCAGAATCATTTAATGAAATGTCATTCTCAATTGACAAGACTACAGTTACTGCTAAGTCACGTGCTTTGAAGGCTGAGTACACTGTTGAATTGGCTCAAGACTTAAAAGCAATTCACGGACTTGATGCAGAAGCAGAATTGTCAAACATCTTGTCACAAGAATTCATGTTTGAAATTAATCGCGAAGTTGTTCGTACAATTTACGGCGTTGCCAAAACAGGTTCACCTGCAACAGCAACCGCAGGAACATTTGACTTAGATATTGACTCTAATGGACGTTGGTCTGTTGAGCGTTTCAAAGGTCTGTTGTTTAATATTGAGCGTGATGCTAATCACATTGCACAAGATACTCGTAGAGGAAAAGGTAACTTCATCGTTTGTTCTGCAGACGTTGCAAGTGCATTAGCTATGTCTGGTGTTCTAGACTATACCCCAGCATTGTCAACCAACTTAAATGTTGACGATACAGGCAACACATTCGCAGGTGTATTGAACGGTCGTTTCCGTGTTTACATTGATCCGTATTCTGCAAACCTTGGTGCTGCCAGCCAGTTCTACATGGTTGGTTATAAGGGTTCTTCTCCTTATGATGCAGGTATGTTCTACTGCCCATATGTTCCTTTACAAATGGTTCGTGCTATCGATCCTAACAGCTTCCAGCCAAAGATTGGCTTCAAGACACGTTACGGTCTGATTGCTAACCCATATGTTACATCTAGCGATTCTTTATCAGACGCAGATGCAGACAGATTCACAGCAGGTCGCAACCAATACTATCGCAAGACTAAGGTTGTCAACTTAATGTAATTAAGTAGCCGACATAGATCGGAATTTAAAAGGGGGAAGTACTTCCCCCTTTTTCTATCTTTGCACAGGCTATAAATATATTAGATAACAAGGAAGCGTATGTATACAGCAAACATCAATAATCTACAAAATAATTTTTATAACTCATTACCGAAAACGTATGATTATTTAAGACCGAACGCATTTAGATTTGGTGTCAAAGATATACCTAATGTTTCTTTTACTTGTCAATCCGCAAACATTCCAGATATACAACTTGGATATGCGGTTCAACCTACCCCGTTTGTTGATATTCCCACTATCGGCGATAAGATTAATTTCGGCGAGCTTGAAATTAGATTTTTGATATCGGAAGATATGTCAAATTATCTTGAATTGTATAGATGGATGGTTGCTATAGGTTTTCCTAAAGACTACAACCAGTTCTCAACTTTTGTAAAAGATAGGCCAAGTAGATTTCCTTTTATTACTCGTCTAGACGGTACTTCAGAGATTTTGGCATACTCGGATGCAACTTTAACGATTTTAGACTCGACAAACACGGCAAAAGTAAATATAATATTTAAAAATCTGTTCCCTACATCATTGTCCGCTTTGGACTTTGATATAGCATCAGGAAGCGTAGAATATTTCACAGCGATCGCATCGTTCAAATATACTATTTTCGAAGTAGAACCCTTATAATATAAACTTGGAGTTATTATGAATACAAAAAAGAAGATTACACCGATGGCTTTGCCAAAGGTGCCTGCATTGCCTAAAGTGCCAACAACATTGACACCACCTGCTAATACAAACGAACAAAAATTGGAAGTCAAATTAGATGACTTGCGAAAAGAAAAACTCTTCATAGCAACTCCTTGCTATGGAGGAATGTTAACAGAAGCATATTTTCGTTCAACAATTAGATTGTTAACATTCTGTAATCAGCATCAAATCCCAGTGGCATTTGGCACTATTGCAAATGAATCATTAGTAACAAGAGCACGCAATGTACTTGTTGCATATTTTCTGCAAAGTGATTTTACTCGATTAATGTTTATTGATGCAGACATCGAATTCCAAGTTGAAGATGTAATTAAATTAATTGCGCATAATAAAGAAGTGGCAGTTGGTGCTTATCCTAAGAAGGGTGTAAATTGGCAACGTATTCGCGAATCAGTTAGATTGAAGGATGAAGGTTATTCGGATCAACAGATTGCTTCTTTCGGCAGTGACTATGCTATCAACTTTAAATTCTTAAATCGTGATACTAAACAAATTGCTATTGAGAATGGTCTAATTCGTTTACACGATGGTGCTACAGGCTTTATGATGATTAAGCGTGAAGTTATCGACAAGATGATTAAACATTATCCTGAGCTTAAGTATAACAACGATTTGAATACTCCCCCTGAATTGAATCCGCATTTTTATGCATTCTTTGATACTATGATTGATCCGAAGGACAAGCGCTATTTGTCTGAAGATTATACCTTCTCACGCAGATGGCAAGACATGGGCGGTGAGATTTGGCTTGACCCATCCATCAGCTTGAACCATTATGGCTCATTTAACTTCCAAGGCAATCCTCAGCAAATTATCCAAATCGGTTAATTGAAGGTTTTATATAATGAAATTAACTGAGTTGCAAGATACTTGGGAAGCGGATTGTAAAATCAATGAATTGAATTTAGGGCAGGAGTCTATAAAAACTCCTAACCTTCATGCAAAATATTTGAATCTACTTTCTTCTACTCGCCTTAACCTTCGTAAAACTGAATCTGATTATTTAAATTGCCGGCGCAAAAAGTATCGGTATTATAGAGGTGAGATGACACAAGCAGAATTAGAAGAAGAAGGCTGGGATCAATGGCAGGGTAACAAACCTCTTAAAAATGAAATGGATGAGTTTTTAACTGTCGATGCTGAATTAATTATACTACAAGATAAAGTGGAATATTTTAAAACAGTATTATACCAATTAGAACAAATTGTTCGCTCTATTAATAGTAGAGGTTGGGATATTAAAAATGCCATCGAATGGCAGAAGTTTACTAACGGCATGATGTAATGGCTGATATAGTATTATCGAAAAAAGATGAAGTTTATCTTAGAGTAAAATGCGAACCTTCTCTTGGACAAGAATTAAATGACCATTTTGCATTTGATGTCCCGGGGGCAAAGTTCCATCCTCTTTATAAGTCTCGTATGTGGGATGGTAAAGTTCGTCTCTATTCTATGTTCACACAGGAACTGTATGTAGGATTAAAAGAATATCTAGAAAAATTCTGTGACGAAAGAGATTACACTATAGATTATAGTAATTATGTACAGGAATCTGATGCTGTAACTTATGATATTGTTAGAAAATTTTGTGAAGACTTAAATATAGGCTCAAAGGGAAAGCCTATCGAAATTAGAGACTACCAAGTAGATGCTGTTTTTCAATCCATTAAAGATGGAAGACGTCTTTTATTATCTCCTACTGGTTCAGGAAAATCCCTTATCATATATTGTCTTATTCGTTGGCATGAACGATATACTAGAAGACAATTAATCCTTGTACCAACAACCTCACTTGTAGAACAAATGTATTCAGATTTCCAGGATTATTCTTGTTTGAATAATTGGAAAACATCTGAGCATTGTCATCGTATTTACGGGGGACATGAAAAATCTAATGAGTATGATGTTGTTATTAGTACTTGGCAATCGTTATATAAATTACCTAAACCTTTCTTTAAAGACTTTAAAGTAATTTATGGAGACGAGGCACATAATTTTAAAGCCAAGTCCTTAACAAGCATTCTAAATAAATGTACTACATCACCTTATAGAATTGGTACTACAGGAACATTGGATGGAACCAAAACACATAAGTTAGTTCTTGAAGGATTGTTTGGGTCTGTCTATAAAGTTACTACAACCAAGAAACTTATTTCGGATAACCAATTGGCAAATCTTCAAATTTATAATATAATATTAGAATACAGCGACGAATTAAGAAAAGGAACTAAGGGCAAGTCCTATCAAGATGAGATGGATTTTATAGTTCAGTATGAACCAAGAAATAAATTTATACGAAACCTTGCCTTAAAACAGACAGGCAATACTTTAGTATTATTCCAATACGTAGAAAAGCACGGCAAACCATTGCATGAGATGATTAAGGAAAAGGCTGAAAATAGAAAAGTCTTTTTTGTGTTTGGTGGGACAGATACAGAACAACGAGAGGATATTCGTAGAATTACAGAATTAGAATCTGATGCTATTATTGTTGCTAGTTACGGTACATTCTCTACAGGAATAAATATTAAAAACCTACATAATATTATTTTTGCATCTCCGTCAAAATCTAGAATTAGAAATTTGCAGTCTATAGGTAGAGGTTTGAGAACCAGCGAAACTAAAACATCATGTAACCTTTATGATATTGCAGATGACTTAACATGGAAAAGTAAAAAGAACTATACTTTACTCCATATGATTGAGCGGATTAAGATATATAATGATGAGCATTTCAACTATAAATTAGTAAGGGTAAAAATATAATGGAGAATCTTTACTACAAATATTTAAAATTATCCTCAGGTGATAACATCATTTGTATGACAACAGATGATTGTGAGAACATTTATGATAAGAAAAGTATAAAGGTAACACAGCCTGTTATTTTATCTGCAATTCGTATGCCATCATCTAGAGGCATTGTGGAATCATATATTATGTATCCTTTATTCAGTTTTACTGAGGAAGAGGAATATACAATTCCTACAAGCCAAATTGTGCTGGCAATAAACATAAAAGAAAATTTAAAAGATAATTATTTAACTTATCTATCTCAACGAGAAGACCAAGATGACGAACTTGTTGAGGATGATGAGGATGAACTTGAAGATGAAGAAGAAACGATTGATGAATTTTTAAATAGATTAGGAGATGAAATAAATGAAGACAAAGAAACCAAAGAATACGGAGACGGAATCCTTGTTGGACGAGTTGGTAGAAATCCAAAAAGATACCATTGAGATTCCTCAAACTTCTCATTACGTAGATAACAAAAAGTTCTTAGCTGCTCTTATAGAATATAAGGCAGGTATAGATGCTGCCAAGGAAAAGAATGAAGAACTGCCTCGAGTACCTAGATACATAGGTGAATGCTTTATTAAAATTGCTACGCATCTATCATACAAATCAAATTTCATTAATTATACATTTAAAGATGATATGATTTCTGATGGTATAGAAAACTGTTTAACCGCTGCCGCAAAATTTGATCCAGCAAAATCATCTAATCCATTTGCATACTATACACAAATTATTTACTTTGCCTTTATTCGCAGAATCCAGAAAGAGAAAAAACATCAGGCAACTAAATATAAAATTATTGAGAATTTGGATTTAGATTCAATCATACAAAATAGTGATGATTCGGAATCGAGTAGACAACTTGTAGATTATTTGAAAAAGCAATTGGATAACATAGATCCAGAAAGACGGGAAACACCTTCAGAAACGAAATCTAGGAAAAAGAAATCGGCAGAAAAGGATGATTCTTTTATTGACACAATGTTCTAAATATATTATAATTATAGCATGATTAAAACTGATGAGATAATGTATATTCTTCAAGAAGAATGCGCGGAAGTAACACAAGCAATTTCAAAATGTTTACGATTTGGAATAGACAATTATAAACCAGGAAAGCCAAAAACTAATAGAGAACATCTTGCAGAAGAACTCGGTGATCTACAAGCAATGATTGATTTGTGTATTAAATTTAATATTGTCAGCAGTGAACAGGTAAGCATTGCCGCTGATAATAAAATTGCTAAACTTAAACAATGGTCTACAATATATGAGCAAACTGAAAATATCTGAACTATTTTATAGCATACAGGGCGAGGGTCGTTACATGGGCGTACCCTCTGTCTTTTTAAGAACCTTTGGTTGTAACTTTACTTGTGGCGGCTTCGGTATGCCAAGAGGAGAACTGAGCAATGAGCGTTTTAAAGTCGATGGGGAAAATTATAGTAAGTATAATGACTTACCGCTTGTCCATACTGGATGTGATAGCTACGCTTCTTGGGATCCTAGGTTTAAGCATCTTAGTCCCGTTCTTGATAGTAATAATATTGCCGAGGCTATTATTGACACGCTTCCTCACAAAGAATGGAAAGACGAACATCTCGTAATTACTGGGGGCGAACCGTTATTGGGTTGGCAAAGAGCATTCCCTGATCTTTTAGAACATCCGAAAATGTTTAATCTCAAAGAAATTACTTTTGAGACAAACGGCACACAGCCATTGACAGACGAATTTAAAATATATCTGTTTGAATGGGCTCGTTGGAAAAATAGAGAAGTAACATTTAGTGTCAGTGCAAAACTGCCATGCTCAGGTGAACCCTGGGATGACGCAATTATTCCTAAAGTAGTATGTGAATATGAAAATTATGGTACAGCATACCTAAAATTTGTCATTGCAACGGAAGATGACTTTAAAGATGCAGAATGTGCAATTGGTGCATACCGCAGTTATGGTTTCAAGGGTCATGTGTATCTTATGCCTGTTGGTGGCACTGAACAGTTGTACAGTCTTAATAATAGAGCAGTGGCTGAAATCGCAATGCGAAACGGATATAGATACTCAGACAGACTACAAATACCTTTGTTCAAAAACGCTTGGGGAACATAAATGAATAGACACACATTACATGAAGTAGAAATGATGGGCATAGAAGTATGCTCCCCTCATAATGATGGCTTTACTACTTGGGATATTAAAAAACAATTATATCTTATTCAAGACAGAATAAATAAGATAATGGAACGGGCACCTACTCATGCAGGTGAACAAGAATGGTTAGATGAAAACATTAACAAAAAGGAAGAACTATGAACGCACATAACGATATTAAAACAAGCTTGGCAACATATGAGGCTGAGAATGAAAAATTTACAAAGGGTAATAGCGCCGCAGGAACACGTGCCCGTAAAGCACTAGCAGAAATGTCTAAAGCTATTAAAGCAAGACGTAATGAGATTACCGAAGAGAAGAATGCTCGTGCTGAGGCTAAAGCAAAGGCATAAATAATAATGTTACACAAAGGTAACAAAATTCAATTATCATATCCGTGTAAGGAAGGATTCAAAAAATGTCATACAACAAAACAAAAACTGACCCTGAGTTAGGTCAAAAGGTACATGAACATCTATTTAAAATGGGTGTTGAAACTCCCCGTAGAGATAACGGTATTGATCGCAAATTAAAAATTGCAATGATCGAGGAAAAGTTCCAAGATATTATGGGAATACTTGGATTAGATTTAACTGATGATAGTCTAATGGAAACGCCTAAACGTGTTGCCAAGATGTATGTGAATGAAATTTTCTGGGGATTAGATTATGATGCGTTTCCAAAGTGTACGACTGTTGATAACAAGATGCATTACAATGAAATGGTCGTTGAACGCAACGTCAATGTCCAAAGTAACTGCGAACATCACTTTGTTGTTATTGATGGTTTGGCTACCGTGGCTTATGTTCCTAAACAGAAAGTCCTCGGACTATCTAAAATTAACCGCATTGTTGAGTATTTCAGCAAGCGCCCTCAAATCCAAGAACGACTCACTGAACAGATTTTCCATACTCTCCAATTTATACTGGAGACTGAAGATGTTGCGGTAATGATTGATGCACAACACTATTGTGTTAAATCTAGAGGTGTTGAAGATACAGGTTCATCTACCGTTACAGTTCGTCTAGGTGGTGGATTTAAAACAGATACATCCGCGAGGAATGAATTTTTAAGTATTGCAAGAATGTGTGGTAGATAATGGCTGTTAATATTATGGTTGACTTGGAAACAATGTCAACAAGATCAAATGCTGCTATTTGTTCTATTGGTGCAGTAAAATTTGAAGGTAAAGAAATACTTGATACTTTTTACTGTACTGTAGACATTAAATCTTGTAAAGATGCAGGAATGCATATTTCAAAAGAAACAGTTAAGTGGTGGTCTGAGCAAAACAAAGAAGCATTGCGAGAACTTACTCGCAACAATATCCCATTAAAACAAGCCTTGGATGAATTTGAAGAATGGTTCGGACCTAAGAGTCTAGCTGTCTGGGGAAATGGCGCAGTCTTTGATAATACAATTTTGGCAAATGCCTATTTCAATACTGACAGGGAACCACCTTGGAAATGCTGGGATGATCGATGCTATCGCACAGTCAAAGCATTATTCCATTGGGTACCTGCAGATGCAAGAGAAGGAACATATCATAATGCCTTAGATGATGCTATGCATCAGACTAAACATTTAATTAAAATATTAGGTGAGTAAATGGATAATGTAGATGTGCCAAAAAGAATGGCAGAATTGATGGAACCTATAGATCAACAAATTATGATGTGCGACGACCGCAGAGATTTATTAATGTTAAATTGCGCTATGTTACAACGAGTAATTGAAGTATTTGATATGCTAGTAGGAATTGAGGGTCGTAAAATGATGCTAAAGGATAAAGCATGAAAACTTATAGTAAGCGCATTGCTTTTTGTATTAGCGATCAACATCTTGTCCCACACGGAGGTATAGGCCAATTTGCTAAAGGCTTTACTGAGATGGCCAAAGACTTGAATTGGAAAGTCGATTTAATTTTAGATAAGGCGTCTAGTAACGATTTTGGTGCACTGGTTGAGTCCTTAGGTGCCAACATAATCACTTCGGATGCGCCTATGTCATATAAGAATCATACCGGCACATTTGCATTTACTGATTCTATTAATTTTGAGAAGATGCTCAATTTTAGAAATGCTATAATGAAAGCATTTAATACTAATCTATATGACATGATAGTATGTAATTCATTAGAAGCAATGCCTGCTGCTTTGTCCTTTGATCTAAACAAATATATCCCAGTTGTATTCTACACACATGAGGAAAGTATGGTGTTCCGTGACACTAGAAAATTCAAAGGTGTGTTTGGCGAAAGTTGTAATGAATTTTTCAACAACTTAATGAACCTTGAAAATTGTTATATCGGCACACAATCGGATCGTAATGTAAATGAGATTTTAGGCAATGGGGGAATCAATGTTAAAAAATTACCTATGCCTATGTCCGAGCGAGGTCTCCTTGTAGAAAACAATGGATCGAGAGAAGGTGTACTTTATATTGGTCGTTGGGAAGATAGAAAGAATCCAGAAGCATTTCTTAAAATTATAAAAGAAACAGGATTGCCCGCAAAGATTATTACCAACAGTAATGGTAAGAAAAAATTTGAACTTCGTCTTAAAGAATTAGAAATTGCTGATTATGAGATTAAGTCGGGCGTTGTGGGTGATGAAAAGGTGGACTTTATCAAGTCTGCAAGAGTCCACTTCAATCCCTCACTAAGAGAAAACTACCCGTTTACATTCTTTGAATGTCTTGGCCATATGCCATGTGTTGTTATTGACAAATCTGAATGGGTAACAAACTTCGATAAGAAATATTATATTAGAAAACCTGTAGCAGAAGCAGGTGAAGCCATTAAGGCAATATATGGAATGAAGCCTAAAAAATGGTATGGTAACGGTGCACTACAATATATTAAAGATTTAGATTCCAGTACAGCAAAATATTGGAAAGACTTTATTGAATCATATACACCGTCGGTTGCATCAAAATCAGATTCAGCAAAAATAAATGAGTATTCCGAAATCAAATATATTGACTTTGTTCGCATACTAAATAGGTCATTCTTAGCAATAGATGATGTCAAAAGTGTATTGACAAACAGGTCAAAGTATAATATAATTTATACAGACAAGGACACATACTTGGCAAAAGATCCAAACTTCGTACCATCTGAAAAAGAAACAGATAATTTAGAAAGCTTATTCGCATGAGTAAAATATTAGAATATGTGATATCAGGTCCAGCATACTTGAGACTTGGTGCGGAACAATGTAATGATCCTGAGACATTACAAATGATTATAGACATGATTAATAAGACTGTTCATAATAAAAACAATCACCAATTCTCATTATTGTATAATGGATTCACAGAAAAGAACTTTGGTAATAAATTACAGAAGTTTAGACCAGCAATTAAAAACATTCATGCTGACTCTGGTGGATTGCAAATTATTACTCGAGGATTGCAGAATACACCTGAGACAAGAAACAAGGTATACGAAAATCAAGGAACATATGCTGATATTGGTATGGCGTTTGATGAGATTCCTGTAAAGTCTACATCTGCTAGTGGCGTATCAGCAAAAATTGATACTAAGCGTAGATATGTTGACATGGAAAATTTTGAGTCTTATGCAAGAGCAACAGGCAAGAATGTTAAAGATCAAATTTTAAAGTTTGATTCTTTGAAGAGTAACTGTAGACCATTTGCTATTTTACAAGGTTCAGGTGCAGATACTTATGCTAAATGGGCAGAGTGTATGCTTGACGAGATACCAAAAGAATTGCACAATCGTATAGGTGGTGTTGCTATGGGATCAGCTGCACTAGGTATGGGACCACTTGAGGATGTTAAACGAGCATTCTATGTTAATTCTGTTCCATTTGAAAGACCATTTCATTTACACGTCTTAGGTGTTGGTGCACTTAAACGTATTTTACCTTATTTGTTATTCAGTCAAACTGGTCTATATGATGGTGTAGATATTTCGTATGACTCTACAACGCATTCTATGTCACTAGATAATGGATTATTTTACTTCTCACACTGTAAGAAAAACAACCCAGGTGATTATGGTGGTTCTTCAGTTAAAATGGGAAGAGAATATTCCAACATTTACAGAACAGTGACTGATGAGATTAACAGTGTTTGTGGTACAGAATATACACCTGAAGAATACCACAAGTTGATGAATATTGCTGTTGGTCTATATTTAGAAAAAGGCGGAAAATTCATAGATGTAATGAGAGCAAGGCTTGCATTCATCTTAACAAATGTTCATAACTTTACAATGGATGTTTCTGAACTAATGAATTCAAAAGAAAACTTCCTGAGATTCTGCAGAGATAAAGGTTGTGAGAATGAATATTCTACATTGTTTGATGTAAAGACTAATGATGATTTTCTTTATTGGGAAAAGCATGTTGGTAAATTTATGGACTCGGAGCCAGTCAACGCTGTAGCTCCATCTTCACTTGAGGACTTATTCGCATGATGTTAAAAACAGATAGTTATATTTGGGTTACCTTTCAGAAAGAAGGTATCCACAAATATCCTGCAGCAGCAACTGATCCTAAGTTGGCTACAGGTGATTGGTTAGATGTTTCATTCTTAGGAACACCTCATAGACATATCTTTCATTTCAGAGTTGAGATGCAGGTATTTCATGATGATAGAGATGTTGAATTTATTCAAGCAAAGCGTATTATGGAACGCTGGTATGCTGATGGAACATTACAATTAGATTATAAGTCTTGCGAAATGATGGCAAAGGATCTATATAATAAATGTATCAGCACATGGCCAGATAGAGACTATGTAATTGAAGTATCAGAAGACGGAGAGAATGGTTGCAGAATGTATTTCTCTCATATCAAAGGCAAAGATATTACACCTAGGATGTATTTAAAAGATGAGTAAATTATATTATATGGGCTTGGAGCCCTATGAAGGTCGCTATACTTTACAACTTCAGCAATGGAGTGAGGCAGCATTTAAACGCAGAGGTATTGATTATGAAATTATTCATGGTGATACTCTTGACGATTCTAAATCTATTGTAACAGGTCAGGTGCTTGATGCACACGGTCGTAGCTATTATTCTTTAACACAGATGGCTAATCTTGTTAAGAAAATGAAGTCAGGTCAGATTACCTGGGAAGATACTATTTTCTTTGAGGATATGTTTACACCTGGCATTGAAGCAATTCCTTATATTGTGGATCAATTACCATGGGAATATCAACCTGAGATTTATGTTCGTTGTCTTGCACAGACAATAGATCCTGATGACTTCCTTCATGTATGGGATATGCAAGAATGGATGGGACATTATGAAAAGATGTGTGATACTTGGGTAACAGGTATTCTTGCGTCTAATGAGGAGATGGTTGCGCATATGAAAATTGCAGGTTGGAAGGCACCAATCTTTAACATCTCTGGACTAGCATTTGATAAAGATGAAGTACAAAGTCGTGTTGCCGAAATTAAACCATTCCTGCATCGTAAGAAGCGAGTAGTATTTGCTGCTAGATTCGATCAGGAAGCAACCAGGATTCTTTATGGATCTGATTGAAGACTATGGCAAATATAATCGGGATGTGGAGTTTGCTGTTTTGTCAGGTGGACCATTACGTAGTAACGATGAAAAATATTTAAGCAGAGCGAAGGAATTAGAAAAGACTGCTAATTTTAAGATCTATGAAAATCTTAAAAAGAATGAATATTATGAATTGCTAGCTGATTCCCGAGTATTGTTTAATTGTGCTTTACAGGATTGGGTAAGTAACACAGCATCAGAAGCAGATGCGTTAGGTACAAACTGTTTATATCCTGCCTATAGATCTTTTCCCGAGACATTTGCAAATGATGCAGAATGTTTATATGTTCCTTGGTCTATGGATGATGTTAAAAATAAATTAGATCATTTATTGGTTAATCCAAGAAAGAAAATGGGTCATTTATCTAATTGGACTACTGGAACTATTGATAGATGTATAGACATTATGATTGATGGATCTGAAACATGGTATCGTAATACTAAGGATTATAGAAATAATGTCCCTGGCTCAAAATACTAAAAACGTAATTGTAACAGGCGCCGCTGGTTATATCGGTGGTGCTATATGTATTGAACTTAAGAAACAGGGTTATACTGTTATAGGTATCGATCGTAGATCATTGCCTAAACATCTTGAGTCTTATGTGGATCAATTTATAAAAGCATGTTTTACCCATGCATGGTCGCTTGAGCATATTGAGAAAAAACCTGTTGCTATTATACATTGTGCCGGAACAAGTTTAGTTGAACCTAGTATAAGGAATCCTCATGACTATTATGAAAATAATGTAATTAAAACTGAAAAATATTTAGACTATATTAGACGCTGGTCTCCTTTTACTAAATTTATTTTTAGTAGCAGTGCTGCAGTATATGGTGATCCATTAGGAGCAATACTAATTGAAGGTGCTGATACCAAACCGATATCGCCGTACGGGGAATCCAAACTAATTACTGAGATGATGCTTAAATCATTTAATAAAGCATATGGTTTAAACTATGTCTCATTTAGATACTTTAATGCATGCGGTGCTGTTGAGGGTGGCTTGCATGGACAGGAACCTGAAGCAACTCATATCTTTGCTAAGATATTTGAAGCAGTTGAAAAGAAACAGGACTTTACTTTATATGGAGCCAACTATCCCACGAAGGATGGTACTTGTGTACGAGACTATGTTCATGTTACTGATATTGCCAAAGCACATATATTAGCTATTGAAAATAATATCAAAGGGATATATAATATAGGATCAGTTAGAGGATACTCTAATCTAGAAATTTTTGATGCTGTAGAAACATTCTTATTGAATGAAGAAGCAATACATAACAAAATTGTTGTTCACATTGAACCTAACAGAGAAGGCGATCCTGCAACTTTAATTGCAAGTTCTGCAAAATTGAAATCCGAAACAAATTGGAAACCTGAAAAAGACTTAAATAATATTATCAATGATTTATATTGCTGGTATTTTTCGGAAAATTATATGAAATTAAAAAAGCGGTCTTCAAACGTCATTCAACCCGCTATATAAACTCTGCATGTCGTCAAACTTACTCACTGGAGGCAAGAGATGGCTAAATATTTCTCGACAAAACATTACGGACATAACTTAGGATTGAGCGCTGTATTTAGACAGCCAAACGCAGATCATTCGCATTGTCATTTATTACATGGTTACAGTCTAGCATTTACATTTACATTCGGATGCGCATATTTAGATAATAAAAATTGGGCAGTAGACTTTGGCGGACTTAAACCGCTTAAGGCTTGGCTTGAAGATCATTTTGATCACAAGCTGGCTTTGGACAAGTCAGATCCGCATTTAGCTAAATTTCAAGAACTTGAAGAATTAGGGCTGGCAGAGATTAGAATCTTTGACGGTGTTGGTGCAGAGAAATTTGCTGAGCATGCGTTCAATTTTGCGAATCAATTGATTAAAGAAAAGACAAATGGTCGTTGTTATTGTGTTAGGGTAGAGTGTGCTGAACATGGTGCCAATAATGCTATATACGAAGGCTAAGTGAGATATATAACTAATAAAGATAAAACAGTAAAACTTCCTTTTGAGGAAGGATTACTAGAATGGTTGCGAAAACAGTATCCATTTTCTAAATACTATATTGTAGAAACAACATGAATTGGTTTTTAAATTTGCTTGATAGTATTGGTCGTAAGCGTATTGTCATGGATCGTATAGATAATGAACCATACCTTGAACGATACTATCTTTTTCTTAAAGATAGAAAAAAATTCCCCTTTAATATCTTTTTACATAAATTCCTAAAAGGAGACCCTGACGATGTACATGATCACCCATGGCCGTACTGCACTTTCATACTTAAAGGCGGTTATTATGAATGGATACCACAATTTAATTCCGATGGCACAAAATTTAATGAGGTTCGTATGTGGCGCGGACCCGGCCATTTCCGCTATTGCCGCAGTACTTCTTATCATCGTATTGAGTTAAAAGAAGGTGTAACAGCCTGGACTTTATTCATGCCTGGTCCTCAAAAAAGAGATTGGGGATTTCTAGTTAAAGATAACTGGATACATCATGAGAAGTATCTGAAGGAACGACATGCCAAGTAATGTAATGAAAGGCGTTAATAGTAAAGATGCTATTATCGGGGAACAATTAGTTCCCTTTATTAATCGTAGTAGTAGTGAATATCCTGTAGAAGTTGGTGCTTCATTCTTTGCCCCAGTAAAGGTTGAAGACCAAAAAGACATATCCTTAAATGTAGCAAAGGAACATGCCAAACAAGAATATGATAGAATCATGCAAATGGTTGATATTCTACAGGAACAAGCAAAACAACTAATGAGTAGACTTGATGCTACAGACTTAGTGCATGGATCATCTTTTGCATTCAATCCTGTATATGGTAAAGAATACCATATCTATTTAAATACTATCCATGAGAAAAATCAAATGGGTTTAATTGGCCCAACAGATTGGAGTGGTAGCATACCAGACCATTTAACTTTTGTTGCATCCGTTATTAAAAAGGGAGATTCAACTTGGGAGTATACAGATGAAGATAGCATTAGTAACTGATACGCATTTTGGTGCAAGATCAGATTCTCAACAGTTTGATAATTATTTTAAAAAATTCTACGATGAAGTATTTTTTCCTGAACTAGATAAGAGGGAAATTACACAGATCATTCATCTAGGCGATTGTTTTGATCGTAGAAAGTATATCAATTTCAACTCATTGAGTAATTGTAAAAAGTATTTCTTTGAGCAGATTGAATCTCGCGGTATAGACATGGATATGATTATCGGCAATCATGATACATTCTATAAAAATACTAACGATGTAAATTCTCCTGATTTATTATTAGGAGAATATTCCGGTATCAGAACATATGATAAAGCACAAGTTGTTGTATATGATGGATTAAAAATACTATTGGTGCCTTGGATATGTGCTGATAACTATGAGCATACTTCAAAATTAGTTGAAAGTAAAATAGCAACTGTTTGCTTTGGTCATTTAGAACTTGCTGGTTTTATAATGTACAAGGGTCAAGATACGCATCTTGGTCACGAAGGATTAGATCCTGCGATGTTTAAAGAATTTAAGCTAGTATGTTCAGGTCATTTCCATCATAAGCATGGTCGAGGCAACGTACAGTATTTAGGTAATCCTTATCAATTATTCTGGAATGATTTTGAAGATGACAGAGGATTCCATATCTTTGATACTAAGACATTAGAACTAGAATTTATTAAAAACCCAAATACTATTTTTGAGAAGTATTACTACGATGATGAAAAGGAAGACCCTTTATCTGTAGACATCACACAATTCAATTCTAAATTAATCAAAGTTATTGTGGTCAATAAAAAAGATTACTTAAAGTTCGATAAATTTATAGAAGCAATCTACAAAGAAAATCCCATTGAATTAAAAATCATCGAGGATTTTTCTGAGTTTGAATCTGAGGCAATAGATGAAAATATTGACCTAGAAGATACTATGACACTATTATCTAATTATGTAGATAGTATCGAAACAGATGCAGATAAGGAAAGACTAAAAGGAATTTTAAAAACTCTTTATGTTGAAGCACAACACTATGAGGAAGTATGATAAGATTTAGCAAAGTTAAATGGAAAAATTTCTTATCCACCGGAGCTCAAGGCACAGAAGTAAAATTAGATAAAGCAACTACAACACTTATAGTAGGCGAAAATGGTGCCGGTAAAAGTACTATTCTTGATGCTATTTGTTTCTGCCTATTTAATAAACCATTTCGTAGCATCAATAAACCTCAGTTGATGAACAGCATCAATGGTAAAAATTTACTTGTTGAACTAGAATTTAGTATCGGTCCTAAGAACTATAAAATTGTCAGAGGCATTAAGCCTGGTATTTTTGAGATTTATGTTAATGATGTCTTATTGAATCAGGATGCCGCATCTAAAGATTATCAGAAATATCTTGAAGACGGTATTCTAAAATTAAACTATAAATCATTTACTCAGATTGTTATCTTAGGTAGTGCTTCTTTTACCCCCTTTATGCAATTACCATTAGGGCATAGAAGAGAAATTATTGAGGACATTTTAGATATTCAAATCTTTACTGTAATGAATTCTGTACTTAAAGATAAAACTACAGAAATAAAAAATCAAATTATAGACATTGATACTCAGATTGAATTGGGTAAAACTAAAGTTAAAATGCAACAGCAGTATATAGCTACGCTGGAGAATGATAAACAGAAGAAGGTGGAAGATGTACAAAAGCGAATACTTGAAACGACTGCAGAAATATCACAACTTAATGCTAGCGTCAACGCAGAACGGGAGACGGAAAGTAATCTTAAATCCTCGATTTCAGATGCGAAAGAAAAACGCAACAAACGAACAGAAATGGGATCTTTGCTTAGAAAACTTTCCGAACGGATTACTACTCAGGAAACCCAAGTACAGTTTTATCACGACAACGACACATGTCCAACGTGTAGTCAAGCTCTTGATGACGAAGTCAAGAGCGGTGCGATACAATCGCACACGCATAAGATCGAGGAGATTGCAACAGCTATTGAATCACTTAACACTCAACTCTCGGACATTGAAACAAGACTTGCAGAAATTGATTCAATCGAAGAGAAAATATCTGAACATCAAAGCAACATCATTACCTTCAACACCGGCATTATTGCGAACCAAAACTACATTCAAAAGTTACAGGGAGATTTATCAACTTCTGCAACCGAGTCCGGAGATATTGAAGCAGAAAAAATTAAACTCAAGACTCTCGCCAAAGAGGTGGTCGCTCATTCGGATCAGAAGAGCAAGGCTTCGGAAGAAAAGCATTACCTAGATATCGCAAGTGTGTTACTAAGAGATACAGGTATTAAGACAAAGATCATTCGTCAATATTTGCCTGTCATTAATAAATTAGTAAATAAATATCTGCAAGCAATGGACTTCTTTTGTCACTTTGAATTGGATGAAACATTTAATGAATCAATCAAGTCACGACACCGAGACGAATTCTCATACGCCTCATTTAGCGAGGGCGAGAAACAACGCATAGACTTAGCTTTATTATTCACATGGAGAACCATAGCAAAAATGAAGAATTGTGCTAGCACAAACCTTTTGTTACTTGATGAGGTTTTTGACTCTTCTCTGGATGCTAACGGCACAGACTATGTTATGAACCTAATAAATACTTTAGGAGAAGAAACTAATGTTTTCGTTATTAGTCACAAGGGAGACCTTCTGTTTGATAAATTTAGAAGTGTTATAAAATTTGAGAAGTATCAGAACTTTTCTAGAATACAAGGAATATAAAATGGCAAATGAATGGCAATTACAAACACACCAAATTAACGCATACTGCTACTATCAAAATATCTTTGATGAGGACATGATTAAAAGTATTGTGGAACTGGGTGACTCTTTAGAAATGGGTGACGCCCAAGTAGGTGGTACATTTGATAAAGCGGGCGGAGCAAATCCTGAAATACGAAAGACAAAGATTTCGTGGATTCCTACTACTGCAGAAAATGCTTGGTTGTTTAGAAAATTAACAGACGTAGTATTAGCAGCAAACACACAATGGTTTGGCTTTGATCTTAACCATATAGAAAATTTACAATTCTCAGTATATAATGAAGGCGACTTCTATGATGCTCACGTTGACCATCACTTTCAAGGTGCAGGACAATTTCCTAGAAAGTTAAGCTTCACTATGCAATTAACTGACCCAGAAGAATATGAGGGTGGGCAGACATATTTAATTACATCACAGGAACCTTTTCCTATTGCTAAAGAAAAAGGTGCAATTACATTCTTCCCCTCATACACATTACACGAAGTTAAGCCAGTCACTAAAGGAACAAGAAAAGCTTTAGTGGGCTGGATTCACGGACCTAGATGGAAATAAAATGGCAACCAAAATACCCTTAGAGTATTTAGACTTAAGTAATGATTTTGGATTTACCGCAGTACACGAAAATGATGTGCTGGATCCATTCATTACCGAAGTTAAGTCTGGTGCAGATGCAGAAATAAAGCAAAAATTGGCTTCGGTTGAAAAAATGATTTTGCCTCTTTTGGTTAATTTGATGAAGAATCCTGAGAAGGATTACATACATTGGCCTAACAGAGTGCCCCTAATAGAGAAACAAATAGAAAAGATTCTGGCGATCACCCGTAGTTAATGGCTTACTGGGGGCTTGACTTCTGTCCTGAAAGGTGTTATAATAATAAAAACCGAAGGAGAAGTGTATGCTAGCGCAGTCAAAATCTATACTCGCAAAATTACTTGCAACTGAAAACATTACAGTCGAACATCGCAAAACTGTAACTGCTTACTTTGATACTAAGAACAGAATCATGGTTCTTCCTATGTGGAAAGAAATGTCTCCTGAACTATATGACCTTCTGCTAGGTCACGAAACAGGCCACGCCTTATATACACCAAACGAAGGCTGGCACAACAATCTAAAAGACAAAACAAAACCCGGATTCAAGACATATTTGAATGTCGTTGAAGATGTTCGCATCGAAAAGAAGATCCAAGAAAAGTTTCCTGGTCTGAAGACTAGCTTTAAAAAGGGCTACTCAGATTTAATGGAAAAAGATTTCTTTGGTCTTTATGCCGAAGATTTAGTTATTGCAGATCTTGCTTTAATTGATCGAATCAATCTTCACTATAAGGTCGGGTCATATCTTAACATTCAATTTTCAAAAGAAGAGCAATATTATATTAATTTGCTTGACAATATGAAGACATGGGAAGATGTTGAAGATGTCGCTAATGAGCTGTATGCAAATGGTAAAAAAGAATTGCGTGAAATGCTTAAAAAGATGTTTCCTGATCTAGAAAGCGATATCAATGTAGAAATGGATGACGACATTGAATATGATTTTGAGGAAACAGACGAAGAAGGTGACGGCGATAAAAGAAAACGTCATCGGGGTTGGGGTGGTTCAAACTCTGAGTTTGATGACGAAGATCCAGAATCAGTAACAGATCGTTACTTTAGACAGCGTGAGAGATCTTTGGTAGATGATAGTATGAAACCTTTCTCCTATGCAAATTGTCCTACAGCTAATCTAAGACATATTATTGTTCCATACAAGAACATTAAGCCGCACTATAATGATTTCAAGATATCATATGAGATAGATGAAGAGCAGGGACTCAAGTTAATTGAGGAAGGTAAAAATAAAGCGTTTACTCGTTTCAATGAAACAAATAAGAAATACATATCTTATTTGATCAAAGAGTTTGAAATGCGTCGTAATGCTAGACAGTATGCCCGTGCATCTGTCTCGAAAACTGGCGAACTAGATTTGAAGAAAGTCCACCAGTATAGAACAAATGATGACTTATTTAAGCGCATTGCAGTTGTACCAAAAGGTAAATCACATGGCTTAGTTATGTTCATAGATTATTCTGGATCTATGATTGAAAACATTAAAGCAACGATTGAGCAGACTCTTATTCTCGCAACATTCTGTAGAAAGGTAAGTATTCCTTTCCGAGTATATGCATTCACAGATTCGAATGATACACCAGATAAAATTAGTCAAGAATTGGGATACGATTTAGATACTTACGTAACAGATAGAATACTAAACCCTAATAACTATCGCAAGTTCTCAACTAATATGGGTGAGCTTGATCTTGACTGCTCATGCTTTAGATTGCGCGAATATTTATCTAACGAAATGTCTAGTATAGAATTTAAAGAAGCATCCAAGTACTGGTTGCTTGTAGGTGAACTATATAATCGTCGACACGGTTCTTGGAGAAATCGTAATCAGCAAAACATTGATATTAGTACAGAAATTAAAAATTCGGATTTTGAAGACTTAGGCGGTACCCCATTGAATGAAGCAGTAGTTGCAAGTATGGAGATTGTCAAAGAGTTCAGAAAGAAGTATCGCCTAGACATTGTGAATACAGTATTCTTAACAGATGGTGATGCGAACGAAAATAATAGAATTATACACGAACCAGGCCAGAGAGGTTATTTACCTAATACCAGATACGGTGATAGTAATATTATTATTCGGGATACTAAGACAATGAATGAGGGTAGAGCAAGACCAAAATCAGATTTGACTATCGCACTACTCGAATTGTTGAAAGCTAACACTGGAGTTAATGTAATTGGATTTTATATTAGTTCAGGCAATTTCAAAAGACAAATCATGTCGAGAATCGAAAGATCAGGTACCAATATGCCAGACTTTGATGAGAAGCTTAGAAAGGCTAAAAAGCAAAAATTCTTTATGATAAACGGAGCCGGATATGATGACTACTACATTATTCCCGGTGGCGGGGAATTGGATGCAAAAGATGATGAAATGCAAGTAGAAGAAAATGCTACAAAGAGTCAACTTAAGTCAGCATTTATGATGATGCAAAAGAGTAAAGGAATCAACAGGGTTCTTTTGAGTAGATTTGTGGAAAAAATTGCTTGACACGAATCGAAAAAGGTGTTATAATTAATTATGAACAACGAACAGGAATTATATTATGTCTAAATCTCATTTCTCGAACGAAGCCCGTCAAGAGTTAGTTGTCAAACTAATTGCTAAACATGGATCAAGTGTAACTAAAGAACAAATCGTTTCTTATTGCATTGAACACGGCTTACCTAATCCTCACTTTCTTGTCTCACGCCGGGACATTAAAAATGGAAAAATGTATATGCTAAATTTATATGACTCAACTAATGAGGTAGTAACTGTGGATGAAGAAGAAATGGCTCCTGCGCTACAAGCACAAGTACTTCCTTTTAGACAAAAGCGAATGACTACAGAAATTGATAGTGTAGTTCCTGATAAAGATGAAACTTATGTTCCATTTGGATTCTTCAAGCAATTGGAAATGATTCTAAAATCTAAAACATTCTACCCTGTTTTTATTACTGGTCTTTCAGGTAATGGCAAGACTACTATGGTAGAACAAGTTGCTGCTAAGTTAAAACGAGATTGTATTCGTGTTAACATTTCTGTAGAAACAGATGAAGAAGATTTGATTGGTGGTAATACATTGCAAGATGGCAATGTAATTTATCGTGAAGGTCCTGTTCTAACGGCAATGCGCCGAGGCGCTATTCTTTTGATTGACGAAATTGATCGTGGATCTAATAAATTGATGTGCCTACAAAGTGTGTTAGAAGGTAAAGCATACTTTAATAAAAAGACAGGCGAAGTTATTCGTCCAGCGCAAGGCTTTAATATTATTGCTACAGCAAATACCAAAGGTCGGGGCACAGAAGATGGTCGCTTTATTGCAGCTCAAATTTTGGATGAGGCATTTCTTGAGCGTTTTCCCATTACTGTTGAACAAGAATATCCCAGCACTACTGTTGAGAAAAAGATTGTCAACAATAAAATGGAATTCTATGGTCGTGTAGATGTAGAGTTTGCTGATAAGTTAATTAATTGGGCAGATATTATTCGCAAGACTTTCAAAGAAGGCGGTGTAGATGAGATTATCAGTACACGTCGTTTGGTTAATATTGTTCAGGCATATTCAATCTTTGAAGATCGAGTTGAGGCAATTAATTATTGTATTAATCGATTTGATGATGACACAAAGACAGCATTTATGGATCTTTGGAATAAGATGAATGCGCCAGTATCAGAAGTTCTAACTCCTGCACCGACATTAGATGACGAAGTTCCATTCTAATTAAATTTTAATTCACAAAAAGGGCACCTTGGTGCCCTACACCTATCTTTATCTATATAAATATTTTTATAAATTATTTTAAGGCTATACTATGGAACAACAAAAAGTTGCTTTGATTACAGGCATAACCGGGCAAGACGGTTCCTATCTTGCAGAATTATTATTATCTAAAGGCTACGAAGTACACGGTATCATTCGTCGTAGCTCTTCTATGAACACAGGTCGCATTGACCACATCTACAACAATCCAAATTTACAACTTCACTATGGTGACGTAACAGATTCTTTGTCTATTATGAATGTCCTGAAGAAACATAATCCTTCCGAAATTTATAATCTAGCAGCACAAAGTCACGTTAAGGTTTCATTCGAAACCCCCGAGTATACAGCAACAGTTGACGCATTAGGTACACTTAAAATTTTAGAATCAGTTAGAATCCTAAATATGGATAAGACTTGTAAAATATATCAAGCATCTACTTCAGAAATGTTTGGCTTGGTGCAAGAAACTCCGCAAAAAGAAACAACTCCTTTTTATCCAAGATCGCCGTATGGCGTAGCAAAATTATATGCATACTGGATTACTAAAAATTATCGTGAATCGTATGATATGTTCTGTTGTTCTGGAATTTTATTTAATCACGAATCCCCCCGTCGCGGATTTAATTTTGTTACGAAGAAGATTGTAGATGGATTAGAAGCAATTAGCGCCGGTCGCCAAGAGTGTTTGTATATGGGTAATCTTAATGCAAAACGAGATTGGGGACACGCTAAAGATTATGTTAAAGCAATGTGGTTAATGTTACAACAAGATAAGCCAGAAGATTTTGTTATTGCTACAGGCGAACAGTATTCGGTTAAAGATTTTATTGCCAAATGCGCCCCATACTTTTATTTACATATTAAATGGGAAGGCAAAGGATTGGATGAGGTTGGTATTAATGTTAATACCGGTAAAGTCATAGTTAGAGTTGATCCAAAATATTTTAGACCAGCTGAAGTTGAGACTTTACTTGGAGACCCCTCAAAAGCTAAAAGTGTTTTAGGTTGGTCGCCTGAATATACTTTTGATGCTCTTGTAGAGGATATGTGTATAAATTTTAGTTGAGGTTTTATGGAAAAAAATAGTAGAATATTTGTTGCGGGTCATAGAGGATTAGTTGGATCTGCGATTGTTAGAAAATTACAAGAAGAAGGTTATACTAATCTAATTCTTAAAACAAAATCCGAATTAGATTTAAGAAATCAACTTGCGGTTAACGTATTTTTCTCTGTGCATCAACCAGAATATGTATTTTTAAGTGCTGCTAAAGTCGGCGGCATTAATTGGAATTGGACACATCCTGGTGAATTTATTTACGATAATTTGATTATCCAAAGCAATGTTATAGATGCTGCTTATAGAAACAGCGCTAAGAAATTATTATTCTTAGGTTCCGCTTGCATCTATCCAAAGATTACCCCTCAACCTATTAAGGAAGAATATCTTCTTACTGCTCCACTTGAGCCAACGAATGAGGGGTATGCATTAGCAAAAATTACTGGTCTACGTATGTGCGAATACTATAGACGCCAGTATGGGTTTAACGCTATTAGTTGTATGCCTGCAAATTTATATGGCATTAATGATAACTTCATTCCCGAGCATGGTCATGTTATTCCTGGTATTATTACTAAGATGCACAATGCTATGAAGAATGGAGAGGATAGTATTGAGTGTTGGGGTGACGGAACACCTACAAGAGAATTTCTATATGTAGATGATCTTGCCGATGCTTGTTATTGGTTAATGGAAAATTACAATGAGAAAGAATTTGTTAATGTTGGAAGTGACGAAGAATTAACAATCAAAGAACTTGTAGAAAAATTAACTAAAGAGTTTGGCTTTACAGGTAAAGTTAATTGGAATACAGACAAACCAAACGGTACTCCGAGACGTAAATTAGATAATACAAAATTAAAAGAGTTAGGTTGGAAATCTAAAACAAGTTTTGACGACGGGTTAAAACTTACTATTGATTGGTATAAAAAAGATAGAGGTATGGTATGACATTAGGTAATTTTATGGTGATGGATTCTGCATATGGTAAATTTATTTTACCTAGAAATTGCACACCCGGTCATCCTACCCCTAATCCTGCATCAGTAATGTTGATGACGGGTAAAACGCATATAGAACAAGAACTGCAAAATATATTTGCAATCGTAAATACACTACCTGAAAATGCTATCATTGTAGATGGTGGAGCTAATATGGGCTTCTTTACTGTTCCTGTTGCACAGATGGTTAAGGAGAAGAATAGTAAAGTTATTTCTTTTGAACCGCAAAAACAATTATTCTATGCATTAGGCGGAACAATTGCTTTAAATGAATTGCCTAATGTGTTTTTATATAATTTAGGTATTGGAAGTGAACAAACAACGGCTGAAGTATCTCCTGTAGATTATAGTTTAAATACTGACTATGGTATGGTTACTATTAAAGCTACGGACTCTGCAGGATCATTAGATTACAGTTCTGTTGATGTTATTCCATTGGACTATATGGAATTGCCCGGATTAGATTTTATTAAATTAGATATTGAAGGTTTTGAGTGTGAAGCATTACGTGGTGCTATTAATACTATAGAAAAATATAGACCATGGATTTGGATTGAGTATAATATGGCAGGCGAGGATAACATTAAAAAGGAATTAGCTAGCCTAGAAAATTATGAATATCATATTGTGGATTGGCAAAATATGCTCTGTGCACCTTCAGAAAAAATTAAAGCATCTGGTATTTTAAGTAAAAGATGAAGTCTTTAGTATTACACACCCACACGGGATTGGGTGATCATATCATTACTAATGGTATGGTTCATTCTTTTACTGAGGACTATGACAAAGTTTATGTGCCTCATATTAAAATGTTTAGTGAATCCATTAATGCTTTATATAAAGGATTTGATAAAGTAGAACCTGTTCCTTTGCCTGATATAGATATTAATCTTAACGGTAGACATTTAATACAAAAGATAGTGGATGATACTAGATCTGAGTATATGTGTATAGGTGATCCGTTATTAGTATACCCTTCGAGAATTGTTATGAATTCTAAAAATGAATTAGAAATGCGAAACATTGCTACAAACTTTGATCGTCAATTTTACGAATTGGCAGGTATGCATTTTTCTATTAGATATACGTATGCTAAAATCCCAGAGTCTACAGATAGATCTTTTGAGATTTATAAACAATTAACTAATGAAGAAGACTTTATTTTAGTCCACGATAATAGTAGTATTAGTTCTCAGTTACCATTAGCATTGGATCAAGTATCTAAATATAAGAATCTTAAAGTAGTTAAAATACAAATGGGTGTAACTAATAATGTTTTTGATTTTGTTGACTTAATAAAGAAAGCAAAAGAGATTCACGTAGTAGGAAGTTTTTTCCAATGTATTGTAGATAGTATGGTAGAACAAATATCTGCAGATCTATACTTTCATAATATTATGATAAAGCATGATGCGCAAGTAAATTGCGAATGGAATAATAGGCGCTGGAATCAAATTGAGTATAGAAATAAGTTTTGAGGAAATTAAATGAGTAAGAAAATAAAATTAGGCTTTGCTGATACACACGAACATATATCACAATTCTTTCATAGTCTATTGGCAAATAGATTTGATGTGGAAATAGACAATGAAAATCCTGACTATTTGATCTTCGGTGATAGTAATTTTGGATCAAATAATAAAAAATTTAGTAAATCGGATTGCGTTAAGATTTTCTATACAGGCGAGAATCAAAGACCAGACAATTACGATTGTCATTATGCAATCACTTTTGATCATAACTATAATAATTGGCATTTCCGATTACCGTTGTTTGTAGTCTATATGTGGGCATTGGATGCTATTCATAATACAGGGCACAAGTATTATCATATTCTCAGTGAGCATAACCCTATTTTAAAAACAGATTTTTGTTCCTTTGTTGTTAGCAATCCCGGCTGTGAAGAGCGTAATGAATTCTTTAAAGAATTGAATAAGGTCAAACGTGTGGATAGCGGTGGTGGATTATATAATAACATTGGTAGCAAGCTAGATGGTGAGCTAGCTAAAATTAATTTCTTAGCTAAGCGTAAATTCAATATATGTTTTGAGTCTGGTTCTTATCCCGGTTATGCTACAGAAAAAATTCTTCATGCTTACTATGCTAGAACTATTCCTATCTATTGGGGCAGTCCCACAATAGCATCAGACTTTAATATTCAATCTTTTATAAATGTTCATGATTTTAACAACCATGAAGAAGTAATTAATTTTGTTATGAGATTGGATTCGGATGAGGATCTATATAACAGAGTAATATCAGCGCCTCCTTTAGCAGCAGGCATTCCTAGAGATTATATGATCTTGAACAATTTCTTAAATTGGTTTGAGTCTGTAGTTTATAACAAACAAGACATGAGAGAATAATGAAAATACTTACATTTATATTTAATTGGCGTGGTCAATATGATAAGACTATTGAGAAAGTAAACCAACTTAGAAAGATCGGAGTTGATCCTATTGTTATTAATAGTGACGAAGAACATAATAATTCTGACTGGCATAACATAGGTGAAGACAGTTACTTCACTGCTCAGTTTATGAAAGCTCTAGAAGTATTTAAAGAAAAACAAGGCGACGTATTATTTCATATTCAAGGTGACGCAACATACGATAATTGGAAACAATTATATGCAGATGCAGAAAAACATTTTGAAACATATGAATGGGGAATCTATGCACCTAATGTGGATTATACTTGGTATGATTCTTCAAGGGTGGATCTACGATTTAACATAGATGAACCGAATCTTAAAATGGTAGCAGATACAGATTGTACTTGTTGGTTTATCCATAAAGATATTATTAATATGGCAGATGAAAAGGGGATTGATTTTGCACCGTATAAAATGGGTTGGAGTTTTGATATAATTTATTCTGCTCTTAGTTTTTTAAGTCAAAGACCAGTTCTCCGAGATTACTCACATACTATTGACCATCCACCAGGAACCAATTATAATAAGGAACAGGGCGAAAAAGAGATGGCAGAATTGTATGAGTCCTTAGAAGACGATGTCAAAGAAGCATTCTATTTTATTAAAACAGACATTAATAATCTATCAAAATATTATGAAGATCAGTTATCAACAAACGAATGATATAATTAGGGATGCCTTAATTAAAGGTGACCCTGCATCTATACTTCGTATTGACAATACAGCTAAGTATATTATAGAATGTATTTTAAGTAATAAACAACCTTCTCCTGAATTTTGTAATGAGTCCACAGTTGTTCAAGCAGGTGTATTTCCTACAAGTATAGAATATCTTTTGGATAGTATTTATCCAGCAACAATAGATATAATGAAACAATGCGATTTATTAGGATTTGTTGATGTAGAGAATTCTATGCATAACGATCCTAATAAACAATTTATCTATGATACTTTTGCGGGTAGACCAATTTATTCTGGTCATTCTATACTTGTTATGGATCCGGGTGCAATCTTAGGTCACGCATCTCATGTCACTGGTTGTATTGATCCGTGGACAAAATATCTTAAGGGTAAAAAGGTATTAGTTATTTCTACACACGCAGAAACAATTAAGTATCAATGGAATCGTATAAATGAGGTATGGGGCAAGGATAAAGATATAATTGCGCCTTTTGAATTAGCAGGAGTTATACGAACCCCTTTCCATCCTATGATGGATAGTAGACAATATCCGGGTTGTAATAGTTGGTCTGATACTGTTGGTTATATTATGGAAGAGATGTCCAAGTATGATTATGATGTTTTACTTTCTGGCGCAACAACATCGTCTCCTTTTTATGTAGACTATGCTAAGCAACAAGGTAAGATAGGCATCCAAACAGGCGGAGCTATACAAATATTCTTTGGTATATTAGGATATAGATGGACTAAGGTTGATGGTTATAAGGGTTGGTATAATATGTACAATGAACATTGGATGTATCCTATGCCTATAGATAGCGCACAGTTGCGTGAGAATTATAAATTTTTAGAAACTAATTTTGCATACTGGTAATATGAATAAACAAGATATCATTAATGGAGTGGCTGCTTATTTTCAGAATAAAGCAGCAAATAAGACATGGACTGCAGGTAAAGATTTTGTAAATTATGCTGGTCCATATTTTGACGAACACGAGTATTTGTCTGTTATAGATACTTTACTTGATGGTTGGTTGGTCATGGGAGACAAGTCTTTAAAGTTTGAAAAAGAATTTCCTAAACAGTTTGGCAAAGAGCATGGCATCTTAACGAACTCAGGATCAAGTTCTAATCTATTGATGATGTCTACATTGACTTCTAAAAGAGGATATAACTTACCCAAAGGCACAAAAGTATTAATGCCCATTGCAGGATTTCCCACAACACTCAATCCTACGCTACAATTAGGGTTTGAACCTATATTCTTAGATATTGAATTAGACACACTTAATTTAGATTTAACTAAAGCAGAAGAACTAATTAAACAACATAATATTAAAGTAATTACATTTGCTCACGTATTAGGCAATCCTCCTAATATGCGTTGGGTAATGGAATTGGTTAATAAGTATGATCTAATCTTATTAGAAGATTGTTGCGATGCGCTAGGTAGTACATATGACGGAAAGCCATTGGGTTCATTTGGTGAAATGTCATCTTGTTCTTTCTATCCTGCTCATCACATGACTATGGGTGAAGGTGGTTTTGTAGCATGTAAAACTTATGAGACAGAAGTTATTGCTAGATCATTTAGAGAATGGGGTAGAGGTTGTTACTGTGTAGGACCCGAGGCAAACAAACTAAAGTGTGGCACTTGCGGTAAACGATTCCAAGAATGGATTCCTACAATGCCTGGCGAAATATTTGACCACAAGTATGTGTATGATGAAATTGGCTATAATTTAAAACCAATTGAAATGCAAGGCGCAATGGGATTAGTTCAATTAGAAAAATTGGATCAGATTCATTACTTGCGCAGGCGCAACTATAAATTGTTATTTGATATCTATAGTAAGTATGAAGAATATTTCCACTTACCTAGACCACAGGAATATTCTGATCCTAGTTGGTTCGCATTTCCTTTAACTATTCGTAAGGGTTCTCCTTTTACAAGAAGCGATATTGTAGACTACTTAGAGGAAAAACTTATTCAAACAAGACCATATTTTGCTGGAAACATTATGTTACAACCTGCGTATTCTCATATTATGGATCCCGCAGATGCTAAAGCAAATTTCCCTGTAGCAACAATGGTTATGACAAATACTTATTTCCATGGAACAAGTCCTGTTATTACCCCAGAACAAATTGCTTATATAGGTGAACAGGTTGATGGTTTTATGAGTTTATTCAATTAGGAACAAATATGAGAGTATGCGATTGGATTGCTAATTACTTATACCAACAAGGTATTACTAAAGTCCATGGCTTAATGGGCGGAGGTGCTAGCGGATTAAACGATGGCTTTATCAAGCACGGCAAAATCGGTTATATCTGTTATCATCATGAACAAGGTGCCGGTCATGCCGCTATAGGTGAAAGTAAATTTACAGGTGAACTCTCCGTAGTTAATCCTACAACAGGATGTGCGGGAACTAATTGCGCGACATCTGTTTTAAATGCTTGGCAAGATGGTGTACCTGTTTTATTCTTATCAGGCAATGTTAGATTGAATACTTGTAGCAGTTGGATCAATATGCAAAAAGGAATTCATTTGCGTAAATATGGTATTCAAGAACATAACATTGTTAGTACTTTTGCAGGTATGACTAAGTATAGTAAATTTATTACTCGCCCACAAGATGTACCATATCAATTGAGTTATGCTATACACATTGCTAAGGAAGGTCGCAAGGGTCCTGTTTGGATAGATATTCCTGGAGATGTACAAACAGCGCAGATGCCCGAAGAATATAACTTATATGTGGATCGGCATTCGCACACTGAAAGAGAAAATTTATATAGAGTAAAAGCTAAATTAGAAACCGCAAAGAGACCTATTGTCCTAGCAGGATATGGTATTCGACAAAGTAATACAGTTAAAGAATTTGTAAATTTTATAGAGACCTATGATTTGCCGTTTGTTAGTACATATGGTGGCAGAGATTATACTCCAAATTCGCATCATTTAAGTATCGGCGCAGTAGGTATAAAAGGAAGTAGAGCAGGAAATTTTGCTATGCAGAATTCGGATTGTTTAATAGTATTAGGCAGTAGTTTAAATTCTAGTGTTATAGGTTATGATCCAAACCAGTTTAGTCCAGGGAGTTATAAAATACTAATTGACATAGATGATAATGAGTTGAAAAAAGATGTATTACACATACACGAAAAGATTTGTATGTCTTTACCTGACTTTTTTAAGGAAATGCAATGAAACATCAAGCATGGATAGACAAATGTAATCATTGGAAATCTATTTGGCCGGTGATGCAACCAGAATGGGAAGCAACCGACGACGCCGACGTATTAAATTTATATGCAGTATTAGATGCTGTTAATAAACATAGTAGACCCGAAGATATTTTAATGGGTGACGCTGGTAGTATTAGTTATGCCGGGCCAGTTGCTTTAAATGCTAAACCGGGGCAACGATTTATATTCAGTCCTGCCCAAGCGGATATGGGATGGGCATTGCCAGGGGCAATAGGTGTTAGTATGGCTAGCAATCAACCTATTATATCCATTATAGGTGATGGTAGTTTTATGAGTAACATTCAAGAACTGGCTGTGGTAAGGCAGCATGATCTTAATATTAAGTTTGTTATACTAAATAATAATGGCTACCTAAGTATTAAGAATACGCAAACTAAATACTTTGATGGTCGAGTGTTTGGTACAAGTTCAGAATCAGGATTATGGTTTCCTAATTTTAGAAACATTGCCGCATCTTTTGATATTAAGTATGCGCTTATTAAGAATAAGAGTAATCTTGAAACATTCCCCACATTATTAGAAACAGTTGGTCCCATGATTATTGATTGTAGATGCTTGGATGAACAAGAGATCTTACCAGCACAGGCATTAAAGAATGGCAAGCAAGCAGGACTACATGATATGACACCATTCCTTTCAGATGAGGAATTAGCAAGAGAAATGATAGTGGAAATAAAATGAGAAAGATTCTTATTTTAGGTGCGGGTGGATTTGTAGGTTCATACATAGGTCCTTTATTAACAAAAGATAATATAGTAATGTCTATTACCAAACCGGGTATAGATGTAACAGATGCTGATGCTGTAAGAAATATGTTAGAACAGGCACAACCAGATTTTGTTATTAATTGTCTTACATTCGGCGGCAATGACGATGTTAATAGTAAGGATCCTAATATAGTTGCTAAAAATTTAGCAATGTATTATAACTTTAAATGTAATTCTGATCTATTCGGAAAATATATTAATATCGGATCTGGAGTAGAAGCAGATACTAATAACAATAGTGCCTATGCTGTTTCTAAAAGAATGATTACTAAAGATTTGGATTATAATAAATTTACTAATCTTAAATTATATGGATGCTTTGGTTCGCATGAAAGAGATAGTAGATTATTGAAAAGATTCTTAGCAACAGATGGGCCTTTTATTTTAAAGGATGATAGAGAATTTGATTACATTTCTATAAGTGATTTTTATAGAATTATAAGATATGTATTAACTAACAATACATATAGAAATATGGATTGTGTATACTACAAGAAAAGAACACTAAGTGAATTTTTAAGATTATTCTGCGATATAAATAATATAGATAAAGAAGTTATAGTTGAATCTACAAGTAAAAATCATTATACTGGAGAATCATCTACTCTTGATATAATGCAAAGTCAAGGTTTAGAACTATATGGTATTATGCACGGACTGAAAGAATATATGCAATGAAGATACTTTATGTTACAGGATGTTTAGGGTTTATAGGTTACCATGTAACTAAAAAATTCCTAGATGAAGGTCACTATGTTTATGGTATAGATAGTAAAACGTATGCTAGTAATAAAGACTTTCTTTATGAATTACTAGAATATAAAAATTTTACATTCGACGGTTGTGATATAAATGATATCGAACGATTAGTCGATTGTGATTACTTTATCAATACTGCCGCAGAAACACATGTGGACAATAGTATTGTCAGCTCAGATGTTTTCTTGCGTAGTAACATCAACGGAGTTCATAAGATATTAGAACTCATCAAACAAAAACCAAAATCAAGAAGACCGACGCTAATACACTTTAGTACAGATGAAGTGTATGGTGACTTAGTCTCAGGTTTTCATACTGAAACAGATTTATTAAAACCAAGCAATCCCTATTCTGCAACTAAAGCTGCCGCAGATATGTTGGTTCTTGCTTGGGCAAGAACATATGATATTCCCTACGTAATTGTTAGACCAACTAATAATTATGGCATTGGTCAATATGTAGAGAAATTTATTCCAAAAGCCTGTAAGAATTTATCTTTAGGCAAACCAATTGTAATGCATGATAACGGCGAACCGATTAGAACATGGCTTCATGTTTCGGATACAGCAAACGCTGTCTTTGTACTTGTATTAATGAATATTAAGAATGATATCTTTAATATCTCAGGAAATTATGAGGAAAAGAATATAGTTGTTGCAAGAAAAATTATAGATAATTACTTTGGTTATACTGTAGATTATGATAAGTATATGGATTTTTCAGAAAAACGTCAAGGTCAAGATGTACGATATGCTATAGATGATAGTAAATTACGAGGCTTGGGTTGGTCATGTAAAGCAGACTTTGATACAGGACTAAAAGAAATTATAGAATGGCATAAAGAAAATTTTGTATGGTAGACAAATATTTTACATTTAGTATTTGGGGCGACAACCCTAAATATCTGCAAGGCGCAATTAGAAATGCAGAACTTGCAGAAGAAATATTTCCCGAATGGAAATGCGTATTTTACTATGACTCAACTGTACCAAAAGAAACAATTGATAAACTATCTTCATTTAAGAATACGTCAGTTAAAGAAGTGACGGATGATAGTTTCGGTGCATTCTGGAGATTTGAAATGATGTTCAATAATCCGGGAGTTATATTATCTAGAGACACTGATTCAAGATTAAGTTTAAGAGAAAAAGAACTTATTGACAACTGGCTTGAATCCGAATATAATTATATGATTATTCGAGACCACGATGCACACTACGAATTTCCTATATTAGCAGGTATGTGGGGCAAGAAAAATGTATTGATGGATAGTAGTCTTAAAGACGCTATGCAAGAATATGTTTCTGTTAAACAATATTTGGTAGATCAATTTTATTTACGAGATAAAGTATGGCCAAATATAATGCACGATACTGCTATATACGGAGTTAAAGAAGTGGATTGGATGAGGGAGACTTATGATTTTGAGAATAAAAATTTCATAGGTCAGACATACACAGAAAACGATGAGCCTGTATACGATGGAAAAATTTAAAGAATTAGTATTACATCACCACTTAGGATTGGGTGATCACATTATATGTAATGGAATGGTCTACGGACTTATAGAAAAATATGATGTAGAACAATTATATCTTATGGTTAAAGATGTTAATTTACCCACAGTAAATAAACTATATGAGGATTCGGATATTATAATACCCGTATCTATTCCATATGAGACGTATGAACAAGAACAAAAATTTGTAGCAGAATATCGTACAGACATTCCTCACCTAGATATAATTTATACAGGTGGGGGATCAGAATTCTTCGATATTGAATTCTATGGCATGGCGAATATAGAATTCGAAGATAGGTGGGATAAGTTTACAATGCCCAAGGATGATTCTGCTAGTAAAGAGTTCTTTAATAAGTTTATAAAAGATAAAGAATATTGCCTAGTACATTGTCAGGGAAGTCCTGGCCCATATAATTTGGACATAAAAACTAATCTACCAATATACTATGTTGAATCGGGACTAACCGATACCTTATTAGATTGGACAGACGTAATTAAAAATGCTAAGGAAATACATTGTATAGATAGTAGCATTATACATCTAGCAGATAGTTTAGACTTAACTGCTGAGAAATTATACTATCATGATGTTGGTCGAGGAAGTCAATTCCATCTTATTAATGAATGGTCAAGAGTATGATGAACATTGTTATTCCTATGGCAGGGCTAGGAACTAGATTTCAAAAGATAGGAATAGATAAACCTAAGCCGTTGATTGTTGTTAATGGTAAAACATTAATAGAACATTCTATAGATAGTTTTAATGTAAAGGGTAGGTTTATTTTTATTACTAGGGACTTTGATGACCCTGAGTATAATAAAGAACTAACTGATATCTTTGAATCAAAAGGTATAGAATATACTGAAATAAGAATTAGTAATACTACAGACGGTGCTGCAGATACAGTATTGTTTGCAAAAGACATTATTGATAATGATAACCCATTGGTTGTTTATAATTGCGATCAAATAATTAAGTGGGATTCTGTTGGTTTTTTAAATTGGATACAGGATAAAGATCCCGATGCTGCTCTTGTTTTATATAAGAGTAAAGATCCTAAAAATAGTTTTGCTGAAATAAAATTAAATAGAATCTTTAAAGTTGTAGAGAAGGATCCTATTTCTGATAATGCCTTGATTGGATTCCATTATTGGAAAAGAGGGAAAGACTTTGTTACTAGCGCAAAAAAATTATTAGATAATTTTAGAATATCGGGAAGACCAGAATGTTATATCAGCGAGACATTCAATTATTTAAGAGACGCTAAAATTTTACCTTTCCATATAATTAATAACGCATATATTCCTTTAGGTACTCCTGAAGATGTTGCAAAATATTTAGGTAAGGTTGGGGAATTTGATACTAACAAGCCAAAAACACTATTCATTGATATAGATGGTACTGTATTAAAACACGAACATACTATAAGCGGCGTCTATAAGAATGCACCTACAATTTTACCAGGTGTAGTTGACAAAATTAATGAATGGGATAGTAAAGGACATAAGATCATTTTTGTTACTGCTAGAAAAGAAAGCACACGAAAAATAACCGAGGAACAATTAACATTTTTTGGTTTAGCTTGGGATCAGTTAATAATGGGAGTCGGTGGAGGTTCCAGATATATTATTAATGATAAAATGAATATTGATGATATGGATAGAGCAGTAGGAATAAGCGCAATTACTAACTCAGGTTTTAACACAATAAATTGGGCAGATTACGGATTATGAAAATACTAAACATACAGGATATGAAGGATGGTTGGTTTGTTGGAGGATTTGAACCTACTGCATACTTCACTAAAGACTTTGAGGTTAACTATAGAACTCATCCTGCCGGACAAAAATGGGATATGCATTACCACACCACTACTACAGAGATTAACTTATTGGTTAGCGGAAGAATGATAATGCAAGATAAAGAATTAACAACTGGTGATATTTTTATAGTTGAGCCATGGGAAATTTCTGATCCTGTATTTTTAGAAGATACTACAGTTGTTTGTGTAAAAACGCCTAGCGGCAATGATAAAAAGGTAATACAGCATGGCTAATGATCATTATATAGAAAGATTAAAGGGTTGGGCAAATTCGGGCAGAGAAAATATTGCATCACCTAAAATATTACAAGTTGCTGATTATATAGATTTTGATACAATAGAAACAGTATTAGATATTGGTAGTTGGCATTTAAAACAAAGTATTGAATTTGCTTATGCTTTTCCTACAGCAATAATACATGCATTTGAACCTAGTCCTCAAAATCAGAGAGAATGTATTCAAATGAAGAGCGGTGTACCTAAAGACGTGCAGGATAGAATACAAATTTATAATGTAGCCCTATCTAATAAAAATGGACCAATAACATTTTATGATATTGATACATCTCAGGGTGTAGGTTATAATCCAGGTGCTGCAAGTAAGTATAAATTTGTCGACGGTATGAATGGAACATTCTTTAACCAAAATTGGATACAAAAAGAAATCGTTGTAGAAGCACTTACCTTAGATCATTGGGCAATGATTAATGGTATTAAATCTGTAGATGCACTATGGGTAGATGTGCAGGGCGGTGAGCTAGATGTATTTAAAGGTGGTTCTCAAACATTAAAAAATGTTAAGGTCATTTTTACAGAAGTTGGACTAAAAGAATATTATGCGGGACAAAGTTTAAAACCCGAAATAGAAGAATTTTTATTTAATCTTGGCTTTGAAGAACTTCCTGGCGGATTTGAAATTAATGGTTTTGAATATGAAGGTAACAACATCTATATTAGAAAATGAAATTAATTGCTCATAGAGGCCTATTCAATGGCCCAGATGTTAATCTAGAAAATAGACCAGAACAAATTAAAGTTGCTCTTACGGGAGGCTTTGATTGTGAGATTGATCTATGGGTTGAGAATAGTGAATTGTGGTTAGGTCATGATCATCCCGATTATCATATTAGAGAAGATTTTCTAATGCAACCTGGACTCTGGATACATGCTAAAAATTTATCAGCATTACGTTGGTTAACAAATACTAGACTTAATTACTTTTGGCATCAGAATGATGATTATGTTATTACAAGCCACTATTGGATATGGACATATCCCGGCAAAGATTTAACTACTCGCAGTATTTGTGTTATGCCCGAATGGAATAACCCGCCATTAGATGGTGTAAAAGATTTAAACTGTTACGGGGTATGTAGTGATTTTGTAGGAAAACTAATATGAGATCTGTAGTTATAAGAGGTAGTATTGCTTTTGATAAGCGGCCTGGTGTGTATATACAACAGGTTATTGATAGTATCCGTAGTTGGCATACTGGAGAACTTATTTTAAGTACATGGACAAATCAACAACATGCTGCACAAGGATTGATAGGTGTCGATAAAGTTGTTTGTTCAGATGATCCAGGCGAGGGGCCTGTACAACAATTTTTAAGACAAGCACAAAGTTATTATGTAGGTGTCTCTGTTAGTACAGGTTCAGAAGTAATGGTTACAAGAACAGACATACTACACTTCAGAGACTTATTCGAATTAAGAAATACTTATCCAAAGAAAACAAAATTAAACCTAAGTGCATTTGATGAAAAACTACTAATAGGTAATATGATGACTATTAGACCAGGTTCTGAAATTGATATATCTACTTATAGAGCAAATGATTGGTTTCAGGTTGGTACGAGAGAGGACATCTTAAAATGGGGTAATGTATTTGAGGATATCGAAACTTTGGATATAAATAGAATAACCGAGTTAAGAAATAATGGTTCTATCTGTACTGAGAATCTTTGGTTTAAGATGCTACTTAAAAAATATGTTAATCCTGAATTAGATATAATCGAATGGCCAGATCATTTAGCAACGCATGCGTTAATAGACAACTTTGAAGTTATCAACACCATAACTACTGCAAGGTCTATAAATTTAAATTGGGCATTTCAACCACAACGACTCGGATGCTATATAACCGAAGAACAATATTTTAATGAATATCAGGCATTATGCGAGTAGCAATTTTATTAACAGGGTTTTGTAGAACATTCGAAAAAGTATTTTTCACTATAGAAGACCTGATACATAGGTATAATGCTGACGTATATATTTCAACCTGGGATGTTAGTGACAGTAGATTAACTAAAGAAATAGTACCTTCTAAAGTAACAGGCGATGCCTTCAAGTGTGTTCCGAATGTGAGGGCATGTTCTATTTTTAACCTTGATCATTACAATAAAAATAAAATACCTTTTATACAAAACGAAAGATCAGATGATGTAATGGTCACCGATCCAAGAGCAATAGAGCATGGAGCATTCTGGGCTAATAGATGCCGAGATCAATGGTATCTTGTGAATGAGGGATTCAAATCTATTCTCGGTGAGTATGATGTAGTGCTAAGAACAAGATTAGACATTGCTTATAAGAATATAGAATTATATAAAAGTGATGAACTTATTATACCTGCAGATATAGGTGGTTGGGATTTTTCAGACCATCTGGCATTTGGTAATTATGATGCGATGGAAAAGTATTGTTCTTTCTATAAACATATGCAGGAAATATATGATAAATATAATGTTGATCCAACACACGCTGTAAATTTTCTTAAATTTTATACTTCTAATTATGGTACTCCGTCGGAATATAAAATAGATAAAAACATAACATACAAAATAATATGAAAATTATAGACTTTCAAAATTTAATTCAAATAAATCAAACACAATTAGATCCTGGAGAAACTCAATGGTTAGTTCAATTAGGTGCCAATGACGGAGTAGTGTGTGAGGGTTATGGTTTACGAGATATATTATTAGAACAAAAGCACAACGCTATATTAGTAGAACCACTGCCAACAGTATTTGAGCGGTGCAAAGAAAATTATAAGGATGCAAATAGTAAAATATATTTTGAGAATATTGCTATTGTGCCAACAAAGACTAATGAATATGAAAAAATTTATCATAACGACGATCATGAAGATGAACCAGGTGTACAAAGTAGTTTTGTTAGATATGCGCCTTCCGAAAAGTTTGATCTTGTTAGGGTTGAGGAATTTAAGTATCTAGTTGAAAAATATAAACTAACTAGAATACACGGTTTGTTTATAGATATTGAAGGATTAGAATATGATGTTCTTGATAGTATCTTTAAAACTATAAACATACCAATATCTTTTATAAGATATGAATTCCCCCACAGCAAGGATGTTGAAGCATTAGACAATATGCTTACAGATTGCGGATTTACTGTACTTCGTTGTAAATACGGTGCTGGGGATAAAGTTGCAATATCAAATGAATTTAGAGTGGTTGAGTAACTATGGTAAAAGATATTTTATTTTTAAATTACCATTGGGTACCTAATAGTACTTTCATTTTCAAATCATTAGAAAATACTGGATATGTGTGTGATTTTATAGGTGAGCCGGAATTAGAATCATTCGTTCCAACTTGCGAATATAAAGTTGTAATCGCATACTTACATGACCCTCATCATTTACCTATAATCAGTAGATTACTAGAAACTTCTTTAAAGAATAGTTTCTTTATACAACATGATGATACTGATTCAGAAGATGTTAGTAGATGGTTCTCAAGATCTCCTGATTTAATTATGCACAGAGAGTTGACAAGTAACACTAATAGACATTATAATTGTCCTATATACCCAATGCATTTCCCCATTCCTTCGGTTAATGATTACCAGAATAGAGAAAGAGATATAGATGTTTGTTTTATCGGTGCACCCACAAACCAACGAAGAAACTTCTTTGTAGATAAACTACGTCAAATACAACCTCATTTAAATATTAATTGGTCAATAAAATATTCTCATGAAAGAAACATTCCTGAAACTTTAGATATTTTAAATAGATCTAAGATTGTAGTAAATTATCCAGGTAACAGTTACGATAGCTGGAGAATTTGGGAAGCGGCAAGTGCAGGCGCAGCAATTTTACAACCAAAATTACCGCTAGATAGTATATCAAAAGAGCATATGTTCTTTGATGAGTATGTAGAATACAATATGGATTGTTCTGATCTAAAAGATAAAATAGTGTGGCTATTAGAAGAGGACAGATGGATAGAATGGGGTAATAGAAGTATAAACTCATATGAGGCTTACCACACACCCGAGGATTGTTTTGTGAGATATTATAATAATATTATTAGACACGTTCCCCTCGAAAAACTAATACCTAATCCCGTAAATCCTTTTGAAATTTTTAAACCTAACCGAGTATGATTAAACTAATAATTTTTGATTTAGACGGAGTACTAATAGATAGTAGGGAACTTCACTACGAAGCATTGAATTCTGCCCTAGTTAAAATTGACCCTAAGTATATTATTACTAGAGAAGAACATTTAAGTAGATATGACGGATTAAATACTACTGCTAAACTAGAACTACTACACTCGGAAAAAGGATTGCCTAAATCCGAATTCAATTCTGTATGGCAAAATAAACAGTCTGCAACTATAGATGCATTCAAACAATTCTCAAACGACGAAAAATTAATTAGTATATTCTTGGAACTAAAACAGATAGGATATAAAATAGGTGTTGCGAGTAATAGTATTAGAGAAACAGTAAAACTATCTTTATTAAAAATCGGTATACTTGAATATGTGGACTACTATGTTAGCAATGAAGATGTAAAAAGACCTAAACCATTTCCTGAGATGTATTGGAAATGTATGACTGCAATGGGTCACAATGCTAAGGAAACATTAATAATTGAAGATAGTCATATTGGAAGAGCAGGCGCTATTGCAAGCGGCGCGCATCTTTTACCCGTAGAAGATTGTAATGATTTATCTATGGAAAAAATAAGAAAAGAATTAATGATACTAAATGGACTAAACAATAGCCCTAAGGTACCATGGCGTGATAATAAATTGAATGTACTAATACCAATGGCAGGCGCAGGATCCAGATTTGCAACTGCAGGATACACATTCCCTAAGCCATTGATTGAGGTTAATGGTAAACCAATGATTCAAGTTGTTGTTAACAATTTAAATATAGATGCTAATTATATCTTTATAGTGCAAAAAGAACATTATGACAAATATAATTTAAAATATCTATTGAACTTAATAGCTCCAGACTGTAAAATAGTACAAGTCGAGGGCGTGACTGAAGGCGCTGCCTGTACAACGCTATTGGCAAAAGAATTTATAGATAATGCTAATCCATTGTTAATTGCTAACAGTGATCAATACATTGAATGGGATTCTAATTCATGTATGTATGCGTTTGGTGCAGATACTATCGATGGGGGAATTTTAACTTTTGAAGCAAGTCATCCTAAATGGAGTTATGCCTCAATAGGCGAAGAAGGATTCGTAAAAGAAGTTGCTGAGAAAAAGGTTATCAGTAATAACGCAACAGTTGGTGTTTATTATTGGAAACGGGGAAGCGACTATGTTAAGTATACTAATCAAATGATAGAAAAGAATATTAGAACAAATAATGAGTTTTATGTTTGTCCAGTATACAATGAAGCAATTTTAGATGAGAAAAAGATTCGAGTAAAAGAGATTAAAAATATGTGGGGCATTGGTACTCCAGAAGATTTAAATTATTTCTTACAAAATTACAAGGTTTAATTATGAGTAAAAAGGTGACGGTAATTACTCCTACAACAGGATCTGATTATCTAAAACAAAATGCAGATTCTGTAGTAAAACAGACATATGAAAATGTAGAACATCTTATTGTTATTGATGGGCCGGAGTTTCAAACCAAGGCATTTAAACAATTAGATTTAGAAACTTCCGCAACGGTAGTTACGCTACCTCATAACACCGGGCATAGCCAATACAACGGACATAGAATATACGGGGCATTTCCATATCTGATTGATTCTGATTATGTAATGTTCTTAGATGAAGACAATTATATTGATCCTGCACATATAGAAACATTAGTTAAAGTTTGCGAAACTAATGATTGGGCATTCTCATTAAGAAAAATTGTGGACAAAGATAGCAAGTATGTTTGTCTTGATGATTGTGAGAACTTAGGTAAATGGCCTACATGCTTAAGTGAACA